>FKKE01000869.1_pt4 | contig 62124 bp, 98 predicted proteins | sample 1106331 | NCBI WGS metagenome assembly FKKE01 (sample SAMEA3931202, study PRJEB13176) | freshwater metagenome | biome: Drinking water system; feature: drinking water; material: freshwater | place: China | collected 2013-02-06 | reverse complement strand
TCTTTATGTAACCCCGGCTTTTTTGTTGTTCCATCATTTTGCCTCCTTAATCAAAGCGTCCACCTGTTCCCAGTTGATTGTTCCCACAAAGTCAGGGGGAGGGGGGAGCGTCCGGGTGATCCCCGTTTGCGTGGATATGCACTCACAAAGTCCGTCATAGTCTCTTAACGCTGTATCCAGATCATCCCCGTGATCCTTGTTATAGCGGCACTCGCTCCCTAAGTGAGCGGTTACAATGTTGTTTTCCAGCTTGACGGTGAATTTTCCAATTTGTTCTGTCAGGTTCATTTCCTTTTGCCTCCTGTGTACTCCTGCATTGTATCATTTCCCTCTGGCAAAGTGAACAATTAAGGGCGTACACTCATTTATTCTTAACCTTCCAACTTCCCCGCCCTCCCTTCAACCCGTTCTATCCCCTGATCTGTCTGGATGAGATACCAGTATGCCAGTTTGTTATCTAAGTCATCAGGGGAAAAGGGAACGAAGGCAAAGTCAATTCTGTAAATTTCCCCGCCCTTGTATACCTCCGTCTGGTACAATGCCCCTTTTACCCCGTTGTGCGTTGTTTCTGCTCCGATGAACTCTTTATAGCGTAGGTTACTCATTTTGCCCCTCTTGCGTTGAATACCAACCGTGAATCCCAATGGGCAGGGGGGAAAACCAAGCTGTTTCCAGCGTATAAGGTCTTGACGTTGACGCTCCCCAAATTTCCTCAAACTCCCCCCCGTTTTCCAGGGTAAAAATGACGTTGATCTCGTCAGCATCAAACGGGGCATAGATACCCATCTGTTTTTTACAGGCGACATATTCAAGAGCGGCCTCTATCTCCTGGCTATCGGTTGCCAGGGCGTAAGCTGGCGAAAAATCGTCCGCTTGACGCACTGGAACCGCGTCAAGATAACCGGCCAGGTAATGCGGCCCTTTACGGGTATCATACACTTTGCCCGTTACCGCGTCCTCATGCCCCGCGTTGTACTGTTCTGTTTGTTTCCGGTTCATAATACTCTTGCCTCCTCTGGTGTTGCCATCTTATAAAGGGCAACATAGCCTGACGACGTTTGCTGATTGTCGTAACTTTCAGGAAGCCAGGGGTACTCCCTGGTCATCCATTGCAAGATATACCCCATGCCAACAATTCGCCAGTTCTTAAGGTCAAACATGCAGACCTTAAAATATCGGGCGTATTCTTTTTTCAGGCAGACTCTAGCCTCTAGCAATCGCGCCTTCAGGCGTGTAGGATCGTTGGCAAGTTCCACCGCCTGTTGCTCTAATGTTTTTCCGTTCATCGTTCGTCCTTAAACCGATCATAGTAGCATGATCCGAACTGTTGACACTCAAAAGAGGTACACCATATAGCTTGAAGTAGATCATAACCGTCGAAAAACTCATCGTCTGTATCCCCCGGCCTGAGCGTCATAAAATGCGCGACACTCTCAATCAACGCTTCCGGGCGTTTATCGTCCGTTGTTGGATGAGGGGAAATGATGAATGAGGCGTCTTTATCTCCCAGATGAGAGACAATTACCGTATCCTTAAACCAGAAGGAAAAGCGATAGTATGGTCTGCGTTCCCATTGTGCCCCTCGCCAAAAAACCGGCTTTTTAGGCACAAAGATAGTGCATTCCCCCAACGTCATTCTGCACCCGTCTACAGTGTGCTCAATATCACCATTCTTTATCACATTTTGCCGCAACCATTCTATGAGGCAATCGCTCGCGGCCGCGTAAGAGACCTTAAACTCCGCCGCGATCATTCTGGCAATATCGGCAAGGTTTGATCCCTCGTCAATCTCCCCTCTGTAATAGCGGTTCAACCATTGCATAATTTTCTCATTCATAATTTCCACCATTGCACCTTTAAAGCGTCCGGCTTACCGAACAGTGCCATACTCATGGCTCCAATTGCGTTATGCGGAGAGTACATAGATGCCGTTTCCGACTTTTTCCAGTAGGTGATCCCGGTTTGCACCAGTTCGGCCAGGAGAAAAGTCAGGTCAAGCGGGTAATTGTTGGGGAAGGTATAGACCTTGTAACGGCTTACCCCGCGTTCACTTTTCCCCTTGTAAAAGGTGTACAACGTTTGCCCTTCGCTAATGAACCCACTTTCTTGCAGTTCCTTGAGCCGGGCTAAGGCGTCATTTTGGCGTTGTGTTTTTTCTGTTTTGCTCATTTTTTCGTTGCCTCATATAGCAGATAGAACGAAGCGATCATACCGCGTACAAAGTTGAATACTTCCCGTTTTGTGCCTGATTCTAAAATCGCGTTGCTCCCTGTCTGGTGCAAATTCGTCCACCCGTTAGACTCTCCCAAGTACACCCCCGGCGCGTTATATCTCTCCAGAATGCCGTTAAGGTGTTCGACTTTTGCCTTCAGTTCTTTATCCGTGATCCGGTTCACTTGAGCACCCCCTTCGCGGCCGCGTTGACAATGTGCCGATTGTTGGTTGCCATAAGCACCCCAGCACGCATAACTAATAGTGTGTTGCGTACAATCGTTTGCCCCTCTGCCTTAAGCCGCTTGTTGGCTTGTTGCACCGTGCCGGACGTTACCGCCAACTTTACGCCTGATGTACGTTGGATTGCGGCCGCGATTGCTTTATACCCCGTACCTTCCATCGTGATCATGTTGGCGTTATGCCGTTCTACCATTGCGTCTAATTTGTTGATCATGTTGCTTTTCTCCTGTTTTCAAGATAGGTTCATTGTAGCGTTTTACTCTGGTTAAGTGAACAATTACCGCGTGTTTTTAATCTTGCTTTAATTTTCCTGGTTCCAGTTCCACGCGGTTATATCTGTTTGCCAGGTACTATAAATCGGTTGCCCGTTGCCATCAGTCCCAATTTGTACCAGTTCCCCGTCTCCCTCTTGCAGTAGGCTATTGGCAACGGTTTGATCGCGTTCTGCGTTGCGCTCATTCAACTTTGCCAGCTTGCTATTAAGGCGTGAACTATTAAAGAATGACATTATTTTTTCTCCTGATGCTCATATTCTGTTTTCTGCTCAATCATACGGTCAATCATTCCCCCTGTTTTACTTGTCGGGGGGCATAACTTACGCAGAGCGTACAATTCCATCAGGTGCAAGCGTTGATCCTCCGGTTGCCACCCATTGATCACCCACTCCGTCAGGCGTTGATCCTCCGCCTGGTACAGGCGATCATTTTCCTCTGAAAACTGATAATCAACGAAGCGGGCGTCGTATAGGTGGCGGAGTTCCTGGATATACCGATATTCAGCCGCGTAGACTGCGTTATTGTAGCCAATAGGGGGAAACACATCTTTATTCTTCCCAGTGGGGCAGAATTGCACGTCATTGGGGCAAGAGAGAGACATAACAAAACCGGTTACAGTTTTGCCCCGGTAAGTCAAACAGGCAGGAACAGAGAAAAATGTGTCAGGTTGCCCCGTGATCTTGACCGTGCGTCGTTTTCCGTCAGGACAAAGAACGCCAGAGACTTTATACAAAACTTGCCACATTCCCCTATGGTGAAATTTGGGGTTCATGCTATTTTCCCTCCTCTTCTTTTGTAGTGACAGGGTGATAATTCTATCCCCTTAAGATACAGGATAATGCCCCTCCCCCATTTTGAACTTTTCACCCTGACGCCTCTAATAATGCGGCCGCGTGGGGTTACAATCTCCCATCTGTACCCCTTAAAACCCATTTTTGCAGGGTTCTTTGTCGTTATTTTGGCGTGTTTTACCTTGCTCATTTCCCCTCCTCATTCTCCTCTGGAGTATAGTTGTCAAGCAACCATTCATAATGAGTCATAAACTCCGCAACATAATCAGCGGTTGCTTCTGGCAAGTGAAAGAAAGAGTATGCTTGCATAATTTCTCCCCATGCCAGACATCCCAGAGGATAATCCTGCAATAGATACCCTTTATCGTTAATTTCATGCCCCCATGAAAGGAAAGCGTCGAGGGTTTTTTGGGGTATAGCGGGCTTACACTGCAACCAATACACCACTTCGTCAAACTGTTTCTCGTAAAGGGTGACTAATTGCGGGTAACGCTCAAGTGATGCGCGTTTTGTTAATGGCAGGTTCATTTTGCTTTTCTCCTGAAAGGTTGAACGTTAAGCCGTTGATCAATTATTGGCTTACACTTGCCTACAATCTCCCCTCCTCATCTGGAGATTGTAGGCAAGGGGTAAACTAACAATCAACGCCAGTTTTCCGTATTCTTAAACCAATCACTAAGGCATGAGGGCAACAATTCTTCAAGGTATTCTTTATTCCCTTGCCAGTCAACCCCAAAAAATTCTTCATCTTCATCACTTACCCCATATTCCTTATCCGTTGCCTCCTGTAAAGCGTCTATATCCTCTACGAACGTCAATTCGCAGTGAATGACTGCCAAAGTAGGATAGGGGTATAACTGGGAAACTGGCGTCAATTCATCGTCAAGCCAGAATGTTAAGGTATACCCTCCTATCCACCCTGCATAAGCTCCCCCATGATCCATTGCGTGATAATCGTTGGAGCAAACCACGCTATGACCTGACGTATGGGCAATAATTGCCCCGTTGTGCCCCACCACTGGCACATTGTCGCAAGGTGACAACGTGATATTCCAGTCGGCATCTATCCCAGAGCCATGAGGCAATGCGTTAAGTAATGACTTGCCGAACTTTTCTAGCCACTCGCCTTTCATATGGTTGTCGTAATTGACAAAGAACTTTCCGGCAAAACCGGTATACATACATACCTGGTTCATTTCACTTTCTCCTGTAGGCGTTTAACGCCAGTAATAAGATGATAACAAGTAGGGTAATTGCGGCCGCAATATGGAACCACTGCAAGCCATTAGTGAAAGGGAGTAGGGAAACATCTGTCATTATTTCACCCATTCCCCATTGTGAGAAAAACGCACGCCACAAAAGAGAAAACTATCCCATCTCTTACCTTTACTTCGGGGTGTATACCCCTTGCGCGAAACATCTCGACGTGTTTTTTCTTATACACCCAATACTTTGTATAGGTAAAGATCAGCACTTGCCCATCATTCTCCAGATGCTTTTTAATCCGTTCAATAAGAGCGGTTGCCTTCTCATTGTCAGGAAAGGAAAAAGATGGGGTAAGGGTTGCCTCTTGCGCCTCTTGTGTGCTCATGTTATTTGCTCCTCATGCTAAAGCATTGCCCGGTTTTTTCGTGTAAGACAGTGACATAGCCTGTCAACTTTGCGGCCGCGACCGCTCTACTCGCAGTGTGTTTATTTAACACCTTGCAATCAAGGGTGACAGTCTTTTCTGTATCTTTGCTGATTACTAAAAGTTTCATTTCACTTTCTCCTGATGGGTAAGGGGTGAATGGTTGCCAGTTTATGACAGGACAATAGCCAATTGTCGCACTACCATACCACCTGTCAAATGGTTGGCTAAGACCATAATCAATACAAAAAACACTGCTACCAGAGCAAAAAACCGTACCATTTGACCTATTGGATCGCCATTGTGATATTCCCCATGTTTGCGGCCGCAATCGCCAGACTGACGAATAGCACGAAGGACAATGATCACAACGATAACCAGAGCGATAACGATAACGAAAGGGGTGTACTGTAACATTTTGCTTTTCTCCTGAAGGTTGATTTTAGCCTTATCAATTGTTGGCTAATATCTGCCCGCTATCCTCTGATAGTGGGCAGGTCATTAACTAGCAATCAGGCAATCTCATAGGTTAGCACGGTAAGGGGATGGACTAATACAGGGTGACAATGTGTTGTTTTGTCATGGCATATAATTTTTTGAAATTGCGAGTGTCTAAACTGATATAAACATCAGTGAAGGTATACCCACCCCATCCCAGAGGAGAGATTGACCATTTTCCGGTAATGTCCAAAGCGACAATATTTTTTTCTTCCTCTGCCCCACAGTCGGGATATAAGCCTTCAGCCTCCTTAATGGAAAGTGAGTCCCTTGTATTTACTGGTAATGCCGGCAACCACCCTTCGGGTATGCAAGTTTTAATCCCTAAGCAAATTTCCGCATACTCTAGAGAACGAGAGAGACAGTTATACTCCCGTACTCCTGTATCGGCAGTTTGCAAGTATGCTCTAGTGGAAATTATCCACAAGATAAGGGTATCAATTCCCCATGTTGCCATGAGTTTATAAATGCCTTCGTGGTCAAAGCGAAAGGGGATAGCACTATAAAGGGAAGATTGTAGGTCTGTCATTCTGATCACTTTTCTCCTGTTAGTGAGGTGTTGCGGCCGCAAACGCAACCGCAAATTAAAAAATTTATTAAATTGTTCGCTCATTCTCCTGTAAAGGGGTATTTTTGTCAATCAAAATTGTTCATTCTCTCACCTTTCTCTCATAATTGCCTCAAAAAAACATTATGTAAAGTTGCTTGTACTCCTGTATTATTGCGGCAGATTGCGGCCGCAAACACTCCCTTCCTTTATATAGCAACAAAAAAATGCTACCCCTCATCACTGGTCTGTATCGCTCACTCACCCTTTGTCACTATTGCGGCCGCAATTGGAGCACTATCACCCTGTTCTGTTCTAATTGTTCTATCCTTTCGCTCCCCAGGCAGAACCCCTGTTCTAATGAACAATTTTAGCCAAAATTACCCCCCTTTAGACGGCCTACAATGCCTCTATTTTCAACGGAACCTATCTTCTGGTGTCTTTACCCCTTTTGCCTATAGAACACGCAATACAGGGCATTTACTCTGGTGTTTCCTGCCTCATCCTGTTCTATTTTTTGATCGGTTGCGGCCGCGAACGGTTCCGGGCAGAACATAAATTCTATTATGAGAACAAGCTAAGAATACTCATTTTTGCCTTGACATATAGACGGTTATTTATATTTGCGGCCGCAGATAATACCTGATTTTTATCTGGTTAAAATGTAGACAGGATATACCTTGTGTTAAGCGACATTATCATAATCTATAAGTGCAATGTAAAGTTATTATGTAAATTAGAACAAATAAGCCAGGGGACGCGGCCGCAACCGGCACACATGTTCTGATTATGAGAGCCAGATTAAAGTTTGTTGACAGGGGTCGGCCGACCCAGGTACGTAGTTATCCTCACGCGAGGAGACTGCAAAACTCCCTTGACTGTTAGTATAACTTGTTATACAATTCTCCTATGAAAGAAGAAACTTCACACGTCCGCCTGTACAAGAAAACCATCAAGAACCTTCGTCGATTGAGGGCCGAGATGGATGAGCAAATGATAGATATTGTTGATAGGCTGGTTAGCGACAAGTTGGGTAGAGTCATGTCGCGGCCGCAAGAAGGGGTCCCAAATGAAAGAGATACCGCTGACGCAGGGTAAGGTTGCCTTGGTTGACGATGAGGATTACGGGCGAGTATCGGCTTACAGATGGATGGCTTGGTGGAACGGCCACAGATGGTATGCGATCACTAAGATTGATTCACAGAGGGTTTTGATGCACCGCTTTGTGCTTGCGGCCGCGCCGGACCAACAGATCGATCATATTAACGGAGATGGCTTAGACAACCGACGCTCACAGCTACGCTTCGTCACTAGCCAACAGAACAGCATGAATCGAGGTCTTCGTCGGGGCGCGAACAACCAATACAAGGGGGTGTCGATGACTAATCCCCCCTCAATGTCCACATGGAAGGCTCAGATATTGGTAGACGGAAAGAGGCTCTATCTGGGGTCGTACAGAACCCCAGAGGACGCCGCAAAAGCGTATGACGCGGCCGCGAAAGAGCATTTCGGGGAGTTTGCCTGGCTAAACTTTCCGGGCTGATCCCTCTCCCCGTTCCTTAATCATAACTGAGTTTGGCCCCATTCCCCTTGACAATTACTAAAAAGTGCGTAAGATATTACGCATGAATGAATTGCGATCTCACCTACGCCACTGGCCCCCGTTCCTTGATAAGGCCCATCTTGACTTTCTTGATGCCGAGGTAGGCAGAAACAATATTGACCGCATCTATTGGGCGATAAATATTGGTCTTGAGGAGAAATTCCCTGAGTTGCAGGGGGAAAGAGCCAAGAGGGTTGTGGTCTGGTGGCTAAGACTGAGAGACCTTGAGGAATCAGAGGCCCAAGCAGGAGAAAAGATAGCGTGAGCGATACCCACAAGGAAAAGTATGTTACTATCAAAGTGCGGCCGCAAACCGCCATGCTCCTACGTCAATTACGAGATGCCACAGGGCTGACGATTCTCTCTCTCCTCGACCGCATGGTGCTGGAGGCAGTGAGCAATACCCCCACCATAACGGCCACTTACATTCCCGAAGCGAAGGTTGCTCATGCTGATAGTTGAATTTCTGGCTAGGACTCCCCCGGCCTTTTGGCAAAAGGGGAGAACGCTCAACCGCATCGTCCCTGTGTGGCATTACGCTCCTCTTGCTCCGACCTGCGGCTATCTGTCCTGTGTTTTGCGTTACGACACCCCTTCTGGCAACACCCTGTATGCTCTGAATCGCAGTGACATCTGTCGTTATGTCAGCGTGGACGAGGATCGGTATCAACTCTTTGGGGCATGGGCCTTTGAGCACCCGTTGATGGACGCGGCCGCAGATATTCTCCCTGAAATCAACCTGTATATAGAGTTGTGTGACATCGCTGTATTCGGCCACCCGCTCGTTGTGATGTAGGCGAATTTTTTAACATTTGTAAAGTACGTTGACATAAGTTTCGTTCATCACGCTTTAGCCGCGCAAAACGCCGAAGAAACGCTCGGTTTTCTGACATAATCATTTGGCATGGTTGCGCCACTAATGTAAATGGATTTTTTAACATTAGCGGCCGCGAGGAGTGACGATGAGACGCATTAGAAAGGTGACGGCGGCTGAGGAGAACTTTAGAGTGGAGCCGATTCCTGGCTTCCCGCCCAACTGGACACATATTCGCCGCGATCCTGTTGAGACCGAGCCGGTTGGAACGATTGTTCTCATGGCTTTTCGTGTTACAGGGTACGACCCTGATTGCGATGGGAGCTTGATGGCTCGGCTCGATCAGATCAGTATGGAGTCTCTTGAGGAGACTGGGATGAGTACCGATTCAATGGGTCTATACCCGACAATTGGGCTAGTTGTATCGGAGGTAGAGCGATGAATACGGGGGTTATCTTTGTCTTAATCTTATTGATTGTCGTTATCGCAACGTTGGCCGCGAATCGGCCCACATCATCATCGGGCAAGACAACGAAACTTCCCGTCTATGAGGATTCCCCATTCCTTCCTCCGCAGATCGATTCAAGTCAGATTGTGCATCCGTCAACGTCAGAGGCACAGAAACAGGAGAGAGCAAATGAATGAGAATGTGGGCTACGAAGAGTTGATACGGATGTTTCTGAGAGAGGCAGAGACTCTGCGGCAGGAGCTTAAGGTTCTTATGCTCCATTCCGTTGTTTGTTCGCAGAATTGGGAGACTATTTTACCGGTTGCCCGTGTCGCTGATATAGTGGATCAGTGCGCGGCAATCGCTGTGCGCTACGTTGTTGAGGGAATGATAGAGGATGAGAACCTGCGGCGGCAAGGGATGGCGGAGGAGGTGGGGCAATGAAACATCGGCAAGATCATGTTTTGACAGAGGCTCAGGCAACTCGTATCGGCATCCCTGCTGGAACGATTGTCCAGGTAGAGATGTACACCGAGGACGAGATACAACGGCGCATAAAGACTATCCCAGAAATTCGGGGGATTGCTAAGTGTTTTTATCTGGACGGGCAACTGGCTGGCAAGAACCTGAATCTGGGCGAACCACAAGGATGTGAAGAATGAGTAACGTATGGATACATCTAAACCACCCCCGTTATGGGTTGGATATTGTTGAGAGTGAGGATGACCTGAGTGGTCAGGGGTACAGACGGGTCTTTGAGGGAATGCCGAGTTGGGATAAGGCTCCTGAGTGGGCCAACTGGCTGGCGAAGGACCACGATGGAGTCTGGTACTGGTATGAGGATAAGCCTTTTGCCTACGAGGGGACTCAGATATGGGATAGCGGAGAGGGGAAGTTTTTGCAGACCGATCCGGTCTTGTATTCTGACTGGAAAGAGAGTTTGATGGCGCGGCCGCAGGAGGTCTGAGCATGTTCACGGTTTACAACACGAACTTCGGCACTTTTGCCATCGATCACCAGACGAATGAGGCGGTACGCTCCCCTCATCTATTCGATCCGGCTGTTTGGGGGTAGTTCATCCCCGAAACTGGAGAGATCGTCTGGAGCGCGGAACCCTGTTACACTTTGATATTATTGTCTCCCAGTTCCCGTCTGTCCGCCTCAAGATGGAGATTCTTTCCGGGCACCGGCAGGACTCTCTTTCCGCCAACACGTCCCCGCTGATTTGCGAGACTGGACCGGTTCTCTTTTGGTGGAACCACTGGAGCGAGTTCGAGACCCTGGTACGCACCAATGCGGTTTGTTATGTCGCCCCGCTTGCCTGGGAACAGGCAAAAGAATCCCCGTGTAACACCTGTAAGGATGCTTGAATGCTTTTACCCCAAGTTGATACAACGACACCGGAAACCCTCATTGATACCCCCTGCCCTCACCCTACCGAGGGACCTCTTGCGGGGATGTGCTGTTGTACCTGCCGATACCGCCTGCGTGATTTTCACCATCCGACAACGACCGGGAAATCAATTATGATTCAGCGGGGATGGATATGCGCCTACCCGGAGTTCGAGGGAGTGCATTCTGGATGGCCTGAGCATGGTTTGTGCGAGGGTTGGACCCCCCTGGAGTCGAGAAATGATTGAGGTGGGCACATTGGTCCACTGGACGATCTGCTCTCTGCGGAAACGTACCGTATCGATGCAACGCCGCGAGGGGAAAGTGGTGGCGATTGAGGGAGATGTGGCTCAGGTAAAGGTGGGGCGAAGAATTGTTTCCGTTGAACTTTCTCGTTTGCGCCTGACAGGTGAACAATCACAGATCGCAGAGTTTATCGAGGGGGTGCGTGAGGCACACTCGTTTGAGGATGTCATACGCAAATCGATGGAGGGGTCTGATGCCCGAACTCCTGACAGTCAATAGCCGGTACCTTTGCCAGTATCGCCCCGGTATCATCACGTTCAGGTGGTTAAATATCCCGGTCCATCCTGTACTCTCTGGCCCGATTAGCGGGGGGCTGACTCTACAGGTCAGCCAGTCCCAGGCCAACCTGTTTGAGGTTTATCTCCCTACCCCCTTTAATGACTTCAAGCCTTGGTCATTTTCTCTGGAGGTCTGGTCGGGGAGGTTCCACGAGCGCACTCCGATGTGGGGGTTCTACAACTGTACGGTCACGAGAATAGATTTCGAGGATGGGCCGCTTCCGGGGAGCGCTACGGCCGAACTCTCCCTATCTTTTATCGGGTTCGATGGGGACATAGAGAGGGCAAGGGAGGTGTTTGGTGGTCGAAATACCGCTGACGCAGGATAAGGTTGCCTTCGTTGATGACGAGGATTACGAGCGAGTGAGAGGGTATCGCTGGTACGCCACTTGGACAGGCCGTGGCTGGTACGCGGCCGCGAAGGTTGAGAGCCGTCTCGTCTATATGCACCGACTCATTTTGGGGGCGCAAAAAGGGCAAACAGTTGACCATGTGCATGGGAATGGCCTGGATAATCGGCGCTCTGTTATTCGTCTTGTTAGCAATCGGGAAAATAGTCGTAACCGCAGGGCGACTAACGGCTATAAAGGGATCACGCGCATCAAAAAGGGCTGGAAGGCACAAATATGGGTAGAGGGTAAAAAGCTCTATTTAGGGACATTTGAGACGGAGATTGAGGCGGCAAGAGCGTATGACGCGGCCGCAAAAGAATATTTCGGGGAGTTTGCCTGGTTGAACTTCCCCATAGGAGGTCGGTGATGGTTCGAGTTCTGATTGTTACGGAAACGGACGAGATTGTGGCTCAGTTTGAGTGGCCGCAACCCATTATCGTCCCAGATAAATTCGAGGTTATGGAGCGGGTGTTCGCCCCCGTTATTGGCGGGCACACGTTGGCGTCTTTTGGGGATGCAATTGTGGCGCAACGTATCCTCGTGGAGGAGGTGACAGAATGAACACCTTGTTATGGCTTTATCTTGGTATAGGGTTGGGTATTTTCTTTATTACCTTGGGATCGGTGTTTGCATCTGAGGCAAAGGGGAAAAATCGGGGGGTCGCCCTGTTGATCACCTGTCTCTATATCCCCCTCTGGTTGCCTATTATCCTGATTATAGTCGGGGCGCGGCTAGAGAAAGATCGGCAAAAGAGCGAAGAGGATCAGAAATGACAATGCAACAACACATGGCTGAGGTCTTGGCTCTTTTCCCCGGCGTCAGCGAGGGAACCTATGAATCAGACGACCCAAACAAGCTGGCTGAGTGTCTGTTACTTCAGGGGGTTGACCTGAAGGTGTATGTCTGGGCCTCGATTTACCCGGAGTACCCCAATGATGGCTACTGGGCGGAAATGTCGGAACGGGGAATCTTTGGACTAAGCCACGCGGCGAGGTTTGGTAAGAGCCAGAGGCGCCCCCCTGTCAGCCGAATCCCGTTCTCGGCCCACTTTACGACAACCGGCCGGGTGACAGTGTGGATTGGGGTCGATTGGGAGAAGGAGGGAGATGATCCAGCCGTACTACTTTAACGAGTTGCACTTTACAGATGCAATTATGCAGAAGTGTCACATCTACCTAGGGGCAGTCGGGAACCTGCATGTCGGGCCTTTATATCCGACACCCAATGTTGTCCTCACCCCAGAACACGCGGCCGCTCTCTGGCCCATTTTGAAGCATTTTGCCGAGACTGGCGAGTTGACTTACCCAACTGAGGATGAGCATGAGAATTGATTCAATCCTCTTTATGGTCGAGGAATTTGCTGAGGGAAACTGGGGGCCTGTGCTGGAGGATGGTTGGCCGTATGAGACGAGACAGTATCACGCGGCCGCACTAAAGGCGACAGCTACCGCCAATCAGACTGGGAATATCTGCCGTGTCATTCAAGTAATTCGCTATCATATAGCGGATTTTGCCGGAGAGAAAAAAGATGAGCTATTACCTGCGGACCCTGGCGGGGTCAAGAAGCAAGACAGCTTACGAGACAGTGGGTGAGGCGTTTGCCTCAGCCCCACTGGACTTTACCGGTGTTCTGCTTATTGTTGACGAGAGGGGGGAGACTCACGGGATTGTGTATATCGATCCGTTGTGGGAACCCACCTCCCCCTCTTTTACTGAGGGCGCCAGACTGATTCGGAATGAACGGATCAGGCAGATTGAGGTAAAGGGACGAACCGCTGATAGCGATGACGAGTGGAGACTTGGGGAGTTAGCGAATGCGGCCGCGTTTATGGCCTCTCCCCCTGGCCCCGATCTGCACATGGGGTTAGGGGGAGCTTTTATGGAGTGGGTAGAGAAAAAGCGGACCATGGACCGGATTCGACAACTGGTTGTGGCCGGGGCACTGGTGGCGGCGGAAATTGATCGGCTCCTGCGGCTGGAGGCGAAAAATGGATGAGGTCGATTACTTGCGCCGCCGAATAGCGGCGCTTGAGCGCAAGCTCCAGGCCGTTGGCGAGACCCTGTGCCCTCTGTGTAAGGGGTCAACAACTCGGAGCAATCGTTACCATAAACGCTTTTGTGCCCAGGAGTTTGGGGCCTGTGGGGAATTGCTCCTGCGGAATAGCCGTTACCGGAGCGGCGATCTTGAGCCGAAAGCAACCTTTCACCGGACGACAATTAACGATAGTGGGCGGATTGAGTTGCTTAATCCGACTGATCCGGGGTTCTTGCACTGGTGGTTTATTGGCGGCAAACAGGTGACTCGTGAGGAGTATGTGGCCGCAATGGAGGCAAATGATGGGTGATGAGGCGATGGATAGCGACGATTATGATCCGTAGATGAGAGAATAAACACCTCTGAGGGGATAGGAGTTATACTGGGACAAGTTATCACAGGAGGCGAAAGTTGATCGATCAACTATGAAACAGGCATTCAAGCAAATTAACTTCAGTAAGGATAGGTTGGCAGTTATCTTAGCCGCCAACAGAGTCATCGAGGAGTACGCGGCCGCAGGGTATGATATGACCGTGCGGCAGGTGTTCTATCAGATGATTGCTGGCGACCTCTTGCCCGACTCATGGCTCGAACGGGTAGAGTCGAAAGAGGGTTGGATACTGACCAAAAATACCCCTCGGAACTATAGTCGCCTGGGGGATTGTATCGACGATGGACGCATGTGCGGCATCATTGATTGGGCACATATCGTAGATCGGACACGCTCTCTACAGTCATTGGCCCACTGGAACGATGCGGCCGACAGGATCAGGTCGGCCTGGAGATCGTTTAGAATAGACAGGTGGGAAAACCAACCGATTCGCCCAGAAATCTGGGTAGAGAAAGAGGCTCTTGAGGGGGTGTTGGCTCGTGTCTGCCAACGAAACGATGTGCCCTTTTTCTGTTGTCGCGGCTACGCTTCGCAAACCTCGATGAAAGAGGCGGCAGATCGCCTACTCAGGCATTTAGATAATGGGCAAGATGTCATCATCTTTCACCTGGGGGACCATGACCCATCGGGCATGGATATGACCAGGGATATTGGCGACCGATTGCTTATTTTTATGCGAGAGGCCGGGATTCAGATCGAGCGTCTGGCTCTTAACTGGAGCCAGATCGAACTCTACAATCCCCCACCGAATTTCGCCAAACAAACCGACTCACGCTTTAAGATTTATCAAGCGGAATTTGGCGATGAGAGTTGGGAACTTGACGCCCTTCAGCCGCAAGTGCTTGATGCCCTCATCGAGGTAGCGATCCACTCGGTCAGAGATGACGACTTGTGGACAGAGAGGGCGAAAGAGGAGAATGAGTACGACAAGCTGTTACGGAGTGCCTATCTCCACTGGGACGATGTAGCTAAATTTCTGAAGAGAAAGACAGGATAAGGAGGTTCACATGTCTGATAATCGCATACACCGCATGATTTTGTTCGGGATTCTGTTCTTGCTGTCGATGGGGATCGGGATGGCGACCCCCGCCGATTTTGTCTATGTCGCGGCCGTAATCTTTTTGGTTTTGGCTGTGGCTGAGGGGATTCAAGGGGAAAAGGAACAACAGAATGATCGGTAAAACGCTCACCAGATTGAATGACTCTTTTGCGGCCGCTATGACTGCCGCCACCAAAGAGCACCTGCATCTCGATACGCGCACGACATGGGATTTTTTGGCTGACTCGTTCGTGACCGAGCGAGTCGATGGGACCCCTTTTGAGCCGTTGGAGCACATGTTTGTCCTGGCTTTCAGTGCCGGTTACGCGGCCGCACTGAAGATCGCCGCGTCGGAGTAGGCATGTTATCGAGCGAGACAAAAGCCCAGATACGAGTCCTGTGCGCTAAGGGGTACAAGGCGACACAAATTGCCCGCATGACGGGGGTTGGACTAAAAACCGTCTACCGTCATACGGGCAATCTACTCAAACAGCGATCTGCGGCCGCGCATCGGCAGACAGTTGAGCGCAATAAGGCTATCTTCAGACGGGTCTACCGGGGAGCGACAACGGCTCAGGTAGGTCGTGAATACGGGCTGACACAAAGATGGGTGGCGGCCATTGTGCGCCGCTATGCGACTAACGGCTATGTACAAAAGCCGGGTTGTCGGTGGCAAAACAACCCCAATCGCAGGCTGTCTATCGAGGATGGGGTCGAGATTATCTCCCTAAAGGGCAAAGAATCAGCCCTGTCTCTGGCAATTCGCTTCAAGGTAACACGATCTTTTATTTATAGTATCTGGCACCGTCGCCGTTGGGCGGCGGCATGGGAGGTGTACGATGCTCAGAGCACCGAAACGAACTCAGGCTAAAAAGATGCGTCTGTGGTTGAGAATTGCGGCTTTGGCTTTACTGGTTGCGGCCGCAGGGACGCTGGTTCTGGTCGATCATCTCAGGGGGGTGGCGGCTTATGGGGCAGGGGTGGCGGCTACGATTGGCTTCTGGTTATCAATCGTGGCTATTATCTATGGTCTACGCCTGTTCGTTGTGGCAAAGAGGTTGAAATAATGCCGCTCTGGTGTTTTAAGGACGAATACGGAACACGGGGGATGCTGTACCTCTACCTGGGCAATGGGCGCAATTTTGCTGTCATGGTGCGATGGGGAGAGGGTTGGACGTGGGAGCAGAAAGGTCAGGCGATTGCGGCCGCGGCCGAGTCGCTGATCAACGATCTCCTCATGCAGTTCGACTCTCTGCGGCCGCTCTTGAAGGGCTTATGAATATCATCACGTTGGGCATCTTTTTTGCCCTTATGCAGGACTGGATCAATCGAGTGACAGGGGGCAATAAGCCTGTCGCTGACCTGCAAACCATCCTGTCTAACTTTGGTGCCCCTTATTTTGACCACTATCAAGGGGGGAGGCTGGTTGGTCCAGCTACGTTTATTTTCGACAGAGTGACCAGATGCCATTTCATGTTGGCCGAGGTGACTGACCCAGTTGGTCAACTCTATCTCATTGGCGTAGTCCTTAATCCCGATGGGGGGCTGAATTACTACTGGGGGAACTATGATTTGTACGGCCGATTGGCTGAGACATCTGATCCCCCGGAGCCGATGTGGGGGGAGGACGAAGAGGAATGAGTGTCTGTCTGGTTGTGCTTGGAATTGTCGGGCAGTGGTGTTACTCCGGGACAGAGAACATCTTAGTCGGAGAGTGTACTGAGATGGGGGCGGACAGCTATTTGTGTGTCGCCCAGGCTGAATCCCTTCCCGTTTTCCTGAGTTATTACGACCCTGCCATCTGCGACGAGCACCCGACGAATTGTTTCGGAGATGGCTCCCGCTTCGCCAACGGCGAACTCGTGACCGAGGAACGGTATGGGGATACTGCCGCCTGCCCTGTTGATTGGGTGGGGGAGACGATAGCTGTACCAGATGTGGGAGACTTCGTGTGCCGCGACACAGGGGGGCGGATTCATCCCATGTACCGGGAGGTCTGGGTGTCTGGCGAGAACGGTATGAGCTTGGAGTGGCAATGGGTTATTGTGCTCGACATTCTTTGGCATCACCAGCCAGACAACTATCCTTGGTGGGCTTATCAAACTCATGCCTGGCAGATGAGAGAGGGATGAGTAATCCCCCCTTAACCAGAGCGCATCTGCTATACTGCCAATCGTTGTTTGTTTTATTTGACGTAGCAAAGGAGGTTGTCAATATGGTTGATGTAAGCAATCCGTTTTCCGTGGCCGATTTACTAACTATCGTTACAGAGGCGCAGGTAGCGCGGCGGGAATGGGGTCTTGACGACGCACTGGTTGCTTTTGTCGCCTTTTACGGTGAACGCGACGAGATCACCCTGAAGGGGACCCCGGCTCTGGACTTCACGCCTATGGGCGGACTCGTTCTTGGGATACTGGGTGGAGTCATTGGTGCCAAGCAGAATATCTGTCCTGGCGAGATGGTGGTGCGTGACGCCCGTGGCGATAGCGTTCTGTGGTTGGCCTCAGCTATCGACGGAGACCCATTTGCCGCCTGGGAAGAGGGGAGCGGGGGATTAACAATGGTGCAGACAGAGTACCCCGATTTTATGTACGCCTTTTGGACAGGGGTAGCTCAGGGCTGGATCAGACAAAAGGGAGGTAAAAATGGACGAGGCAGGTTTCTTTCCGCTTGACGGGCTGATTGATTTTATTGAGATGTGCGCCAAAGAAGAGTTCCCTACCGACCGCGCCGAGGTCATTCATGCCCTCGTGTTCGGGAAAGAGAATATGGAACTAATCTCGTGCCCAACCATTCCCACCGACGACTTGGGTCAACTGATCCCCTACTACCTGTCATTGGGGCAACGGATGGCGCAGGAGGCAAACGGGGACATCGTGGCTCTGGTCTCTGTCCAACGGGGTAAAATGAAGAGCATGGAGGGCGGGATCGTTTCGGGGGGCGATCTTTTTCAAGCCTTGGCCTACAACGGTTGCTATACCGCCATGGTTCGTTATCACCAAGATCACCCAGACGGCAATGCGGGAGAGTTGATTATGCTCGAATCGTCTGCCAGCCCGGACAGAGTCCCCGGCCATCTGCAAACTATCTTTGCCGGGATTGCGGCCGCAGTCATGCTTATGGAGGGGTCAGATGCTTCAGATGATCGGTGATGTGTACACACGAGGGTCCGGGGATTTTCTCGGTGTCACCTTTCGCGTAACGGCCCAGTTTATCTCTGTTATGGAGACAGAGAATATCTGGATCAATTTTCCCTTAAGCCAGATCGTTAAGGTCGTGACCGTGAACCATGACATTTCCTACATCCCGACGCGGCCGCGACACGACCACGATATTGAAGAGGATGAATTACCCTTCTAAGGAGGTAGCATGTTTGATGTGTCAGTTGAACCGAAGAGTTGGGCGGTCGATTTCATCGAAGTCCACTGTCCGTTCTGTGGGGAGCACACGTATAGCCACGAGGTCGAGAAACCTACGATCCCTACGACCCGCACAGAGATGCTCGTTTGCCCTAATTGCGGAGCACTTCTTTTCCTTCAGGTAGACTTTCAGCCCTTCCTGCTGATGGCCGAGGAGACAGAGGACGCCAACGACACCCCGATCACGATTCACAGCGAGGCAGGCGGGGCAGACTATATTCCGATGTACGATGAAAAGGGGCAGGTAAATCAGGCGATTGTCTGCAAGTCGCACAACCGCACGATGATCAATGCCACGGTGGATCGGTTTATCTTTAGCGGGCAGTGTGCTGATTGTCGAGTCGAGAACGCGACTCAGATCGCCCCGGTCCGGGTCGTCACCCACTGCACCCTGTATGCCTTTACCCACGGAGGAAAGAATGACCAGTAAAAACGGAGCCACGCGGCCGCGCAAACAGAAGCCTGAGTTTATCAGCCGCGAAGAGGTGGCTCGTGTCCTCGGCGTCACCAAGGATCAGGTCACGAAAGAGCATGTCGTCGCCGCCCTGACATTCACCGTGACATTCGACTCCATCGTGGGCGATCTGTTCTCTGAGGATTGGTTCGCTCGATATGCCGAACAGGGGGAAAAGCGGTTATCCCACATCCCCCTGCACGGTCTCACCCCCGGCTCTATATGGGCCGATTCTATGCTCATCGAATCGGCCGAGAATGGAGAGCCTGATAATGATGGCATGATGTTTGTACAGGGATTTGCGACTGCCTTCGCCGCCATGGTTCGGTGGCACAAGGCGCGACTGATGTCATGAGTGATTCTGGCTTTTACTGGCGGCGCGATACGGTGGCTCGCCTGAATCAAGAGATAGAGGGGGCAGATTGTCGGGTGGCAAACGGGTCGATAGTCATCTACCTGCCCGTCCCGTCAGGCAAGCGGTTTGATTCTGTCACAACTCGTCTCTTGACCCGGAAAGTCAATGCGGCCGCGCTTCTGTCGAGCCGAGTCCACGATTACCCTAACAGCCCATTCTCTTTGGCGGGATGGGCTGTTATACGCAAGACCAACGGCGACACGGCGATCAAGCTCCTGTTTCGGCCTGAGCGAGTTGACGAGGCGAGACAAAGGAAGGCGGCGCGAATGTATATCACGCGGGCCAGAGCCAGGGGAGAGTCTGTAACCGGTGTGCTTTTGGCGGTGCGCCAGAATTATCAGGTTGATGAGGAGTGGGTGCAAAGGGCGATTAAGGTACTGTATGAAACAGAACAACAGGGCGATTGAGCGTTTTCGCATTACGCAAGGACGGATGGCAACAACATCCGCTCACGGGAATAACGGCGCTTTCAAGGTGTCAAGCCCTTGGGGTAAACTATTTTGTATCGTTTCTGATGGGACTAGCAAAATCCCTGGCTTACAGGTCAACTGGGAGCATGTCAGCGTATCGACGCATAAGCAGGATAAGGTACCGACGTGGGAAATGATGTGCTTTATTAAATCGCTGTTCTGGGAAGAGGAAGAGGTTGTGGTGCAGTACCACCCTGCAAAATCTCAATATGTCAACTTTCACCCCACAGTGCTTCATTTATGGAAACCCGTAGATCAAGACCTGCCTACTCCGACATGGTATCTGGTAGGCCCAAAGCCCCACAATGATCAGCAAACCGCAAACGCCCAGACAACAAGCTGAGGCGCACCTGCTTGAGCGCAAGATCGGCCTGTACTCCGCGTTGTCTAACTGGGATAGCAAGGATTTAACTGGAATCGAGCGAGAAATCCTGCGACTTTTGGTACACGACCGTCAGATCAAGGATTATTTAAGAGGGTTAAATGAGCGTCTTGGACAATCGTAATCTACTTCGTTACTACGGCTCAGGCACGAAACGCGCCTGGTGGATTGTGCCTCTGATGCAAGCTGTCCCCCATCGGGGCTTCTGCTCCCCATTCTTGGGCGGAGCCAATGTCGAGATTCATAAGCCCCCAGTGCATCTGGAGGTTGTCGGGGATATTAACGGGCGAGTCGTGAACTTTATGCGCGTCTTGCGTTCGCACACCCGCACCTTGGCCGAACAACTTGCCTTAACTCCCTATGCCGATGCCGAGTTCGAGCAGGCCAAAGAAATTTCGCCCAATGCTATCGAGGATGCCCGTCGCTTTTTCCTGCTCTGTTGGGGGAGCATGAACGGGGGGCCAACCGGCCGATCGTTTCGAGGTGGGTCGCTGAATCGCGGGGCAACCCCGGCCGACGACATCAACAATAAAGAGGAGTTGTTGTACGCGGCCGCACGACGCATCAAGCATTGGATCATCTACCAAAAAGATTATCGCTATGTGCTGAAACGAGTCGCAGGTCTGGCGAACTCATCTGAAATTCTCATCTATCTCGACCCCCCGTTCTTAACCGAGACCAGAGATACGAGAAGTAAATATCCCAATGAGTTTACAGAAAGCGACCATGCCGATATGTTAAAGCTGGTCTACCCGCTCGGTTTAGCCCAACCCATCTTCATCAGCGGCTATGCCTTTCATCAGGACGGAACTCCCGTAGACGTTTACGATTTGCTCTATGGCTGGACGCGGCACGATCAGACATTAGGAACCAATAGCGGGGGCAAGCGGGTGGAGTCGTTGTGGGTCTCGCCTTATGCTCAACAATACCTTGATAAGATAGAGAGGTGGAATAGCGGCCGCGGAGTTGTTGACCCAACAGACTACTCTGGGCTGTTTGAGGTTGCCCGATGAAATACATGGGCAGTAAGGCGCGATTTGCCGATAAGATTCTGCCCATTATCCTGGCTGGACGGCACGAGGCTCAGGCTTATGTCGAGCCATTCTGCGGCGGATGCAACTCTATCGATAGGGTGACGGGGCCGCGAATCGCCTCTGACAACAACCCTTACCTGATCGCCATGTGGACGGCGATTGTCAAGGGGTGGGTTCCGCCAACAGTGAACAGAGAACTGTATAACGAGATTCGGAGCAACAAAGAGAAGTTTGGGCCGCATGTTGTCGGGTGGGCAGGGTTCAACTGCTCTTATTCGGGCAAATGGTTTGGCGGGTTTGCAGGCGCGACTAAGACCAAGATCGACACAGTGCGCGACTATCAGGCTGAGGCTCTGCGGAATGTGCTGAGACAGGCGAAGCGGCTTGAGGGAGTGCAATTCGTTTGCTCTGAATACTACGATCTGGACATTCCTGAAGGGGCCGTTGTTTACTGCGATCCGCCCTATGCCGAAACGACCAAATATCGCCTATCTTTCGACCACACCCGATTCTGGGAATGGGTCAGAATAACAAGCCGGACCCATCCCGTCTATGTCAGCGAGTATTGTGCTCCTGATGATTTCGAGTGCGTCTGGCAGGGGAAGGCAAGTAGTTCTTTGTCGGCCAACGGCAAGGTTGGAGGCAACAAGGTGTCTACCGAACGTCTGTTCAGAATGAGGCAATGTGTTTGACGAAAAATGGCTACAGCAAAAATTGGCCGAGGGGAATGTGCAACTGGCGGACACAGCGCACCCTCTGGTAAAACAGGATAAATCCCCCGTCCCGTCTGCTGTCAAGTGGACGCAAACCGAGATTGATTTTGCCAAGACGGTGTTGGAGCCAATGCTGGAGCGCGGAGAGATTATTTTCTGGACCGACCAAATGCAATTAAACCTCTTGGGGCACACATACACCGCTGACTTTGTAGCCATGTCTCCAAAAGGCGAATGGTTGATTTATGAGATTAAAGGGAGCAAAGCCTTGGGGAGCCAAGGTAGATCGAGCCTTAATGTTCGCTGGACAGTCGATCAGTTCGCGGCCACCGGTAACGTTCTTGTGTTCTGGTGTAAGCAACGAAAGGACAAGACCTTTCGGATGCGCCAAGTTGTAAACACGAGGCGAGAGCATCCGATGTTAAAAGAGGGTTGATCTAAAAAGCTCCTGTAGCTAACATAAGCTCAGGAGCTTTTTTTTTATGTGGCATATCTACTCTTACACGCGCACCGTTCGCGGCCGCACTTACGGCCCGTTCACTTCCCTCGTCAGAAAACGCCCCCACTCCCCCAATAACGACTATATTTACCTGGGCAAGATAAACCCTGAACAGATTGACATGCTTCTCATTAACGAGCTATGGGCGGATGAGGATGAGTTGCCGACAAAAGAGGCGATCTTGCGGATGTTGTAAAACCTAACGCCCAACCGCCAAGGGGGACGGTTGGGCGTTTCAGGAGGTTGCCGGTGAGGGAAACCGGCCAGCAAAATGTATTGGCATTGTAACCTGTCTGATGTATGATGTCAATTGTTATGAGTAGCCCACAACAAATTACCCCGCTTTTAGCCGATCTTGCTCAATACATTCATGCCCCTCGCGGCAAAGAACTCCTCTCGGAGGTAAATAGAGCAATTGGGGCACTGGATCGGAAAGCCTGCTACGATCTGGTCTGTCAACTCCCCACCTCGGAGCAGGCTGACCGTCTTGAATCTCTAACAAGTGACCAGTTCACCCCATATCCAGGCCAGGATATTGCCTTTCGCACCGACATGAAACGATTTTTTGTCCTCTTGCGGATGGGGATAGAAGGCAACCATGAGACATCAGTCACAGACTTATTGGAGACCTATGTGGGTCTATTCCCCTTCTCTGGACGGGCCAAAGAGCGGTGCGGTGCTCTGCGAAGCACCTGTATCATGTCCACAGAGAACAACGAACACCGTTTCGAGTCGGCAGACCAGTTAATCTGCCCTGTTTGCGGCACTCCGAGAGCTTTGTGTCACAAGGCCCCCCGCTCTAACGGACGCTGTGGCAGTCATGGGGGGAGAGCGGCCTCATCTACCAGAATGAGTCGGGGGATGATTTACCGGGAACATATTACCGACCCGGAATCGGTCAGGGCTATGGAGCAGATTGAGCAAGATGCTGAGGCGATTAGCCTGATCCCGGAAATCGGCCTGCTGACAACTCGTGTCACAAATTTGATCGATCAAATTGAGCAGGGAGTTGATGCCAAATCCATGCTCAAACAGTTACAAGACATCTCGAAACGAGCCAACAACGCCCTGAGCCGCGATGATCCAGAGAAGGCTCTGGCAGAAATTGAGCGAGCTATTTATCTATTTGATAATCGCGGCCGCGCAGATCGGCTCTGGTCGGAGGTCTTGGAAACCGTCAAGGTATTAGGCACACAAACCGATAGAGAGCGCAAGCGGATAGCGATGGAAAAGCAGATGATCCCGATTGAGCGGGCCATCCGTTTGCAAGACGAGACGGTAGAGCAAATTCAGATCGCTCTTGGTCGCGCCTCTGGCCGTCTGGCGGGACGGTTCATCTATTTGATCGAGACTCAGATACTCCCCGGTCTGCCTGTGCCAGAACGCACGGCCGAGACGATTGTCAACGGTCTGCATGACAGGCGCAGGGTATTATCTGATTCAATTCTGTCTATTTACGAGGCAGAAATAGACAAGTTCATGGCTGAAAGAGAGGAGAACCTGAATCAGACACTCCCCGCCTCGGTGACAATCCCCGAATTGCCCCCCTCTGTGTTCGAGGGGGATTACGCTGACGACTGATGACTACATTCGAGAGCCAATGGCACAGGCGAACCCGCCAATTGTTCCGGGGGGCCGAGGACGATCCTAACGCCATCTATCGGAATGCCCCGGAAGCATTCTTTAGCAATCGCCTGCGGGTTCGGTACATCACTCCCAAGATGTCGGAAATGCTCCATGCCATGCTCCATCACGAGATGGTGATCGTCAAGTCAGCCACGGGGACAGGCAAGAGCTATACCCTGGCAGGGGCGGCAATCTGGCTCTATAAAAGCTACAAGCGGGCAGGAATCTATACTGCGGCCGCATCTCCGATTGATAACCTGCGAAATATCCTCTGGGGGGAAATAGGCACATTTGTCGCCCATGTGCCCGAACTATTTGCTGACGACAAAATCAATGACCTGACTATCCGGCGAGCCAAGAAGGAGTACATCACCGGGGTCACAATTCCCAGTCGTGGCCGCGAGGCTGACATGGTGACAGCCTTTTCGGGCAAACATCACCCGGACTGTGTTGCAGGTTTGTTTGACGAGGGAGACGGTGTGCCTGACCCGTGTTTTACGGCGTTTGAGGGATGCCTTTCGGGGGGCAAGAAGCGGTTAGCAGTTATTTGCCTAAACCCCAAAAAGCGCGAGGGTTACGCCTATTCGCAAATCATCCAGGGTCGGGCCAAAGTGATCACCATGGATGCCTATTCGCACCCCAACGTGGTCTCTGGCGAGGATTTGATTCCGGGGGCAGTCAATCAGCCAGTCGTGGTGCGTAGACTAAACGAGTGGTGCGAACCCCTGTCTCCTCTTGAGGAGCCAGACGAGAATTGTTTCGTCTTGCCCGCCTTCCTGGATGGGCTTATTGGTCATTCGACCAGCGGCAAAGAGTACCGCCCCCTTGTGCCTGGCTACTATCGGGCCACCGATGACCAGTATTGGTATAAGATAGCAGGTGAATACCCACCGATGGGTATGAACCGCCTTGTTAGTGAGACAAAAATGATGGAGGCGGTGGCCCGTTGGCAACGGTACATGGACCTAAACCATGGCCCCCCAGAGGACGTTGTGCCTGACATGGGCTTTGACGTAGCCGATACTGAGGACGACAACGCTTTATGTTTTCGCTACGGGTCATTTGTCGATACCTTTGTTATCTGGTCCGGGTTCGATCCGCCTTACTCAGCTAAAAAAGCCTCAGAGTATTATCACAGCCGCGGTTGCCGTCAGGTTTTCGTGGACTCTATCGGGGTAGGGGCCGCGATCCCCTCTTTGATGACAGGCGACGGTAAATGTAAGCACGTTATTGCCGTCAAGGTCAACGAGGACGCCCCAGGCTATAGCATCGACGGCGAATTTGATTCCATGCGCGATTATGCCTACGTCCAGCTTGCCAACTGGATCAATAATGACATAACCGCTATGCTCCCTGACGATGAGCGCTTGTTGGCTTCCCTTAGAGTTCTGAAACGAGTTCCTGGCCCCAATGACCGCATCAGAGTTACGCAAAAGAAAGATATGCGGTCGCTGTTGGGGTTTTCCCCTGATGCAATGGAGGCTCTGATGTTGACCTTTATCCCCAAGGCGTTTGACTCTGGCTCCTTCCCTGGAGCCAACGTCCCTAACAGGGTATCAAGGGAGCAGATAGAAAAAGAGTTGCGGCTACGCAGACTCCTGCAAGGGGTTCGCAATTGACGAATCATTAAAAGGGGATTAAAGTAATATCATGCCTATCCGTGTTCGTGCCGACAAGAACGCCAATGCCGCCCTCGATACCAAGACAGGCGTATACATCCCCTTACCCGATGGGGGGTCTATGTTCCCCTCCCCCTATCCCGTATCGGCCGTTGCCTCTCCTGATGGCAAAGCAACTCACATCCCTGGTACGGGCACAAAATTCACTTTCGATCCTGGATCGGGGTTAGTTGTCTGGCCGCGTTACGCGACGGGGTCCGACGATTTGCTCAATCGAGCTATTGTGCGCGGCCACATGGCAAACGGGGGACTCACTCCCGTTCCGGCCACGCTTGTTTCCACTATCGTCTCTAAAATGCAACAGACCGCGGCCACCTGGATCATGAATATCAGCGGCCGTGCATCTCCCGTTGCTCGTGCGGTAGAGATTGTTGCCCTGGCCGATAATTCAACAATTGGGCCTGCCGTCTTTATTCAGAATTATGTCGGAGCCATTTACACCGACAACCGTGGAGCCATCTGCTCCACACTCCCCATTGGCGAAATTGAGTTTGACAAGTGGGATCAGTATGGGATGAATGCGGTTAAGATTGAGACGGGCAAACACAAGAATCGCTATGTTTTAGAGGTTGACCCCGAAAGACTGAGGGCCAATTTGGGCCTGTGGTCGGTAGACGGCCTTGACTGCTCCCCGACAGGCTACCACGAATATCCCTACTGGATACGCAAGCAAACAAAAGGGGAGCACGGCCCAGTCGATGTCTGGGTTCTCATTCCCAAAGAGGTCGGCTTTCAGATACTCCAACCGGCCGGTCCTAAGCATGACCTGTACAAGGGGTATGGGCAATCGGGCACATGGCGGGCGTCGCCTCTCGTGGCCGAGGGATTAGCCAACACTCGTATGCGCCTTGAGGCGTATGGGGACACGCCCCCAAATGGTGTGCTTGGCATCGCCGGACTCGACTGGCCGACCCAATTTAGAGAGAGTTATCAGGCATTCTTGGAAGAGCAAAAGAGCCGGGGCAATCTGCTCACCAAAGAGCCTTTTATGTTCGGGACACGCTCCAGAGATATGAAGATGGAGTTTGTCGCCTGGACAAATCCCCCGCCCGGCTACACTCCACAGGGGTGGTTTGACGAACTGACAACAACCCTCGCGGCCGCGTACCATCTCAACGAGGCGCACATTCGTTTGCGCTATGGGGATGGGGTGTCGCAGGCGGAGATTGCCGACGCCCTGGAGTCAGAGACGGCGGTCGCCTTCCTGCGAAACATGATCGAGGCAGGCTTGAATCAGGTTGTGCCGCCGCGAGTCATGGTGCGAGTAATCTGGAAATCTGATCGCTCAGTTGTGCGCCAGCTTGAGTCGTTTTCTCTCCTCTCTTTGGCAATCTCGCGTTTGCAGAAGCGGGCTGGAGAGATGGCTGATGAGGAGCCGCCCTTTACCAACGAGACGATTCTGGCGATGATCGAGCAGACAATCGGCTTGGAGATTCCCGAAGTTGGCCCGGAGATCGAATCTGTTTCCTCCCCCGCCACGCCAGAGGATTTCCATCTCCCGGCCAGACTCTTGCCCGAACTGCCCCGCTTTGATCGTTGCGGCATCCCCAGAGAGGTGTTGCATCGTGCAGGGACCCTGGTGTGCGACCATCAAGGCAAAGTCTATCAAATAACCAGCGTTGCTGGAGGTCTGATATGGGGCGTGACCTCTAACGGCTTTATCCGCCTCCTGCATCCATACTGGCTCTTTGTCGTCAAGCTAATGTCTGGAGACCCGGCGCCCACTGACCGCAAACGCGGCCGCAAGTACGCCAAATCGCGGACCAGCAAACGGATTGCGCCAAAAGCGGGCGACAGGGCCAAGACGACAGACGGGGCCACAGTTCTTGTCCACTCCGTTGACGGGAACAAGGCAACCATCAACTTCGAGTGGGACAAGGGGGTTGAGCCAAGATTCTACCCCCTATCCGAACTGACCCGCTTCCAGTTTGAGCCAACCGGTAGCCCTTTGCCGTACCCGGAGAGTTTTGTCTTTTCTGACAGAGATGAAGCGATTGATGCGGCTGACGAACTGTGGCGCGAGGTCATGGGTGATGCGGCCGCGGTCATAGACGGAACCTGGAACGAGGATCAAAATGTCTGGGAGACGGCTGATGGCGAACCGATGACGCGCATGGAGATGGCCGCGCTCAGAGACACCTTCAGGCAGGCAACCGACGACATCTACACCGATATGAGTGCCGACACGTCTCTCGTTGCCCTGCTATTGCTTGGTCTATTCTCCCTGGCTGAGTGGGAAGCAAGAATGCGTCAGACACTCGCCTCGGCTTATCTGGCGATGTATCTGTTTGCCAGAGGAGGAAGTGGGCGATTGCGAGATGAGGACTGGGATATTATTGAGGCAGAGATTCTGCTTCAGATGCAATTCCTCAATCTATTCGCTCAAGAAATCTTGGCCGGGATCATGAGCGAGGGGCAGATTGCGAATCGGGCAGGGCTTTATTTTCAGTCGATGGCCGCTATGTACGAGGACGCACAGGCCGCCTCTTACGACTACCGTCTCATTCTGCCTGCCAATCCAGGCGATTGCAGTAGCGAGTGTTGCTCCAATTGCAAATGTACCTGGGCTTTCGCCCAGACGGATACGGTGATTATGGCTCAGTGGATAAGGAACGCGGCCGCGGAATCATGTCCCACTTGTTTGCGCCGCGAATCTTGCTCTCCTCTCATTTTCATCCGCGAGACGGGGGAGCACCTTGGGGCTGATTGCTATTAGGAGAAAGCTATGTCGAGGCCGCAGACTATTATTGAATGGTTCTTAATCGAGGTTGAGGGTTGTAAAGAGAGGGTCTTAGAGATTCTGGGCTTAACTCCTGGCCCCGGCACTCCGGTTCCTGATGCCTCTGAAATCGTCAAGGGTATTGCGGAGATCGCAACCGAGGCTGAGACATTGACGGGGACGGACGATGCTCGTATCGTTACGCCGCTCAAACTCGCGGCGGCACTTACTAACATTGACTTTGGGGTAGAGCGATTGCGAATCCAGTTCTCCCCCAACGGCGCCGACGCGACTCTGGCTGTCATGTATAACGAGACGCAGGTCCCCAACGTCAACTTTGTTGCGGGTCACGCGGCCACAGGTATCTACACCGTCACCTCTCCAGACTCGATATTTACAGACAGTGCCTTCGCTTGGGGCGCGATGGTGGCCTATGGTGGTTCCGACTATGGTTTTCAGGTGGTCAAGCATAGCACGACTGTTATTCGTATTTATACGTTTAATCAGTCGACTGGAGCACTGGTCGATGTGACCGGATTTGTAATCCCGGTTCTGGTAGACATCTACGATTAAGGTGAAAAGATGAACTTCATCGAACTGACCGAGATAGACATTGAACGGCTGAAAGAGCTTTTAGTCAAGGACGAGATTGCCAGACTGAGAGCAGATTTTGATCGAACGATCTCGCAGGTGCTCGCTTACATGGCGCACATCCAGTCACAGACGGAGGCTTTAGCGGGTGAACCGTTCGTCAAGAGACAGCTTGGCGGCGGCTTTACCCTAGGCCAAGATATTGTCATCCAGGGGACTCGCGGCCACGCCGAGATTCCCGATCATGTCTCTGACCCAAAACTGACAATGGAGTTTTCGACGCCGACCAAACTACAGGTGGCGACGGGGATGAGAAATGGGCACACTGCTTAATCCAGCCTTTGTCAAGCCCGAATTACCCCCCACCCCCATTCAGGGGGTAGAGATTCGCTGTCCTCATTGCAGGAACCTCTACGGGGTTATTGCGGCCACAATGGGAACGGCGGAGTTTCGTTGTACGCGGCCGCGGTGCAAACAGTTACCGTCTGGGGGCATCTTTACCATCACGGTTGTCTCCGTGCCCCAGGCCGTTACCATTTTGTCCGACTTGGTAGCCGCAGAAATCAAGAACCACGGCCAGATGCCCGTGCAGGACGGTGGCGCAATGTTCTTCTTGACAAAACACGGAACCAGCACAATAATAAGACGTTAGTTAGAGCCTGTTGACAAATTGATGAATTTGGAGCGTCGGTTGGAACGCCGTTTGGCGAACCAACCGATTTTTGCTTCTAGGAGTTGGTATGGCGATACGAAGCGTGGCGAACCTGTCCCACCTTGAAGAGCTTGAGGGTCGGTTTAACGCCAAGATAACCTCTCTTGAGACAAGAATCAAAAAGTTAGAAGAAGCTCTGAAAGAAAAGAAAGCTGAATCCAAGAAAGATGCCAAATAGCCCCACTCCCTCCCGCCTGTTTATCACAACTGAGAACGCCAAGGTCTCCGATGATTTGGTTTTGCTAAACTCCGGGGCCTTGACGCGCAATCGAGATTTCTGGTCTGGCAAATCCTTGCGCGTTGTGCCTGATGGCATTCGTACTGCCAACTTTGACCGGAATCCCTTAATCCTCTACATGCACAACGACATGATCCCTTTGGGCCAATCCCGCGTGTTCAAGTCAGAAGGCAAACTGTGGGGGGATCGGGTCAAATTCCATCGGCAGGTGATCCCCATCGCCCCTGGCTGGATGGAGGGGATGACGGCCTTTGATACCTCGGTAATTGCGGACCTGTGGGAGGGGAACTGGATCAAGGGGGCTTCGGTCCGCATTGATTTTTCAGACGAGGATTACGGCAATATTGTTGAGACTGAGGAAGAAATTGTCTTGGCGACCAGCGATCTGGTCGAGTGGACGATTTGCACTCTCCCGGCCGATGCCGAATCCGTAAAACAGAGATTTGCGGCACTGGGGGTTGACCCCCGGTTTGCCAGCTTTATCCCCACTCTGCCCGAAACGGAGCGGGTTCCTGAACTGGTGGTCGTGCGGCCACCTAACCTAATCCTACCGAAGGAGTATCGCATGAACGAAACCACTGATACCGGCCCCGTGGAGATTCCCGTCTCCCAGGAGGATGTGGCCGCATTTGCCGGAGTGACGATTGACCACATCCTGAGCAACCAAGAGTTGCTTACCCGATTTGCGGCCGCGATTCGGCCGCACCTGAATATTCCCACAACCCAAGAGATGCCCCAGGCGTTTCGTCTGAGTTTGCCCAAGCCGGTAGCCCAGACCGAGACCCCGGTTGCTCAAACCCCGGAGCAAACCCCGGCCGCGCCCGTTTCTGTGCAACGGCAGGGGCGGCTGTTGCTCTCCGGCCAGGCGTTCAAGAAATAATTAACGAGGAGAGAAACACATGGCACTTCAGTTTGAAGCAATGACCCCCGCTGGAGAATTTGGTGGGGAGTGCCGGGCCGGGATTCTGAATCTGCGAAAGTACCTCAAGGATGAGGTCTTGGCCGGTATTCCGCGCTACCTGTATCGTTACGATGACGACAAGGTGCTGAAGCTGATCTTAGAGGATCGGTGGGGCGTAACGACATCTAGCGATGTCTGTTTACCCTCAACCTTGACCCGCCAGCAAGTCACCTGCACCGTCACCCTGCCCAATCAGGAACGAGTCAGCCTCGGCCCAGAAAGCGACGAGTTGCTTTTGGACGATCTGCTGGCGCGGTTCTGCCAGGAAGAGCGGCTAATTAACCAGCCCACCCTTTTCTTGCCCAATGGTGACTTGGACCCCGGCTCCCCGCTGTCGGATACCTTTTTGGAGTTTCTATTAGCCGAAACAATGGGCGGTGTTATGCACCAGACCCAATGGATCGGCTGGAATGGGAATTCGTCCGTTCTGCACCAGTACGACGGGATTCTGACCCAGTTAGACGAAGTTCTCAACTGCGAATACTACAATCCCGTTCTGCTGGACTGGGCGGCTCTGACCACGGGGGGCACAACGGCGGCTCCCGAAGATGAGATGACCGTGGACGAGTTGACCATCCATGGCGAGGTCTTTACAGGACTGCTCGGCAGTGATATGGCCGACATCCTCAAGATGTGGATGGAAAGGCTTATGGACTTTGAACTCAACCAGATGCAACTGTCTGGGGTTGAGTTTGAAATCTGGACTCCCTACAACTTCAAGCGGCGCCTGGCGGAGATGTTAGCCTGTCTCCAGCCGTGTGAGGGGTGTGTGAACCCCCTCTCTGACCCGGAAATCCGGCGTCGGGCGGCTGAGTTTATCCGCACGGGGCAGGTGTATATCTACCCGTATACGGATGTCGTTTTCACCATCAAGTCTACGCCGTTCCTGCAAAACCGCATTATCGTAGCTCCCAAGCGCATCAACAACCGTCCCACAATCGGGTGGGTATGGCGGTCTCAGCGCGAGGAAGAAGCGATTGCCGCAGGCTTGATTCCGCGCTACGGAGTCAAGGGTGGGGCACTGCCCTTCAATTCCCTGTTCCCCAATGTGGGCGAAAACTTCGACTTCAACGAGAACGACAACTTTGAGGCCCAGGCGTTCAGCGTTAAGGCTCAAACCAACGGCGACTGTTTGATGCTGTGGGTTAAGTACAATGCCTCCATCTTAATCTTTGCCCGTCATCTCTGGTTGAGCTTTGATAACGTTGGTCTGCCCGGCTTAACCCCGACCAGCCAGCCGACTTCTCTGCCCAAGGCGATTACCGACTGTGTTGATGTGGACGACAATACAAAGACGTACACCGTCGCCTCGGCCGCGGGCATCTCTACCGGGGACACCGTTTCCGTACACTTTGCTGACGGGCAGGTGTTCAACGGCGAGGCGACCGTGGCCGGGAACGATATTACCGTGAACTTCTTTATTCAGGACAACCTGTTCCCCGACTGCACAACTTTTGGCGGGGCTGATTACCTGTACCTGTTGCAAGACCTGACCCCCTAAATCTAGTGGGTAGCCTACCTTAGAGGTAGGCTACCCTTTTACACCTATGGCCTGCCCTTGTAAGAACAAACAATCCCAAGCCAAACTCCCGGCCATCGTGGGCGATCCGCGGGTTCCGTTAGGTTTAGCCGCAGACGTACCTTTGCCGATGCTCTTTGAGAATATCTACAAGGGCTATGATGTGCTGGTTCTGGCTTACTCGAATGCGCCCTTCGACGCTCGCGGCCGCAATATCCTGCCTGTCCCTGGTCGCAATGCCAAAGTCTCCCCGGAGCTAAGGCAGGCGATTATGGACAGATTCCCTAACATGTTCGTCGAGTTGCGCCAGATGGCCGAGGCGACCGTTGTTTGAGAACGTGGCCGCAGACTTAATAGAGGTTGGGTTGTGGGTTCTGTCGGCCATTGGGGTAGGACTCATTGCTACCGCAGGGTCTTTCGTCTTAAGCAAATATCTGCTTATCAAGACGCTAGAAGGCCCCTTTAACAGTCTAACATTCATCAGGCGCATCTTGGGGGTTGAGATGCTGGACGGGATGGCTCTTTACACCGGTTCATTCACCTCAAGACTCCTGATGTGTCACAACTGTCTGGCCCCTTACGCGGCCGCGCTTGTGACCTTGGCCGTTTGTTTACTCCTGAGAGTTCCGTGGCAAATCGGGGTGACGGGATGGGTGGCGGCAATCGGGGGCAACATCGCCCTATTCGACGCTCTTGACGTAGATTATGAGTGACCCAAGGTGTGTATCGTTCCAGCGCTCATTGGAAATCCTGATGCTCCACGGGTTCGGAGGGGCTTACGGTTGCCGTGAGGATGAGGGGCAGTGTGAACTCATATGGAACATTCGCCATCGAGAGGGCTGGAATCAGGCCCTTATCAATGCTGAAAAAGCCATCTCCACGTACCTGGGCGGGACATTGTGCCCAAAGCAGGTTTGCAACGAGATTCATTTAGCCCGCTCGCAAATCAGGCTGAAGCACCCTGTGTCGTACTTGGGCACACGTACCTTTACAGCCTGGACCGAGGATGGCCTCGTTTTTCTGGACGAATCCGATCCTCCTGAGCCTCTTGGCCGACCCTACTTTTACATCTGCGAGAGTGAGTTGGGCGACTACGATATTGAGGATGTGGAATACTCCTACCCGGACGACATTCTTCTCTGTTACACAGGCAAACAGGAATTGCAAGCTCCGTGCATCGAGGCGGTGGCCGATTGCGGCTTAGGGGAGCCGGGATGGAAAGTGTCTTGGGAAATCTGCCAGCTTGTCTCTCCATTGGTAGATGAGGTTGAGCCAGACATCCCTGACAACCTTGACTCGTTTATCCAATCGGTCAAGTGGCGGATCGGGTACGTTGATGCCTCCGAGGTGGTCGAGATTATTGGCGACTGCTCGTGTGGGGTCTGTGCCAACGGTGGCGTCACGGCCACGGTTCTGGATGCTGAAGAGGGGCTGATTTGCCTGAGCGGAGTAGCCTGCTCCACCATATCAAGGGTCAAGATTGACTACGGCACAGCCTACCGGTGCGCCGAGACCATCGACCCAACGCTAGAGGATGCGGTTGTCATCCTGGCGGTTGTTTTAACCGAGGGCACAATTGCCAAACCTTGCGGGTGCGACAATGTTATGTGGGACAGGCTCTTAGAGGAGGACCCCACAGCCAGAAACGACTTTGGCTCAAGGCTGAGATTCGGGGGCACAATTGGGGGCATGAGGGTAATGCGAGCACTGGAAAACTACCTCATGGATCAACAGAGAAAGCAGTCGGGTGCGGCGGGGGTGGCCCCAACCGCCCAAAAAACGTATCTGGTGAGTATGTTCTCATGATCAGTAAAAAATGTTTAGAGCGCATTCTTGAGCAGAGGTACCCAGAGGTCGGCCGTGAGTTGGCCGAAGAGTTCTGGCGGCGTGGCGGGACAAGTAAACAAGGTTTAGAGAACCTGCCCCGTACCTACTCTTCCCCCATCGCCTTCGGCGTCAGTATCTACGAGGCCATCCATCTGATTCTCACAACCATAGAGGCGACGGGGTGCCAGGACGATGCCCCCGGTCCCCCCATGCCCGTTGCCAGAACTTATGAAAATATTTTACCCTCGGCCGCGCCTGTGCGGACGGTCAGGCCCAGAAAGGCCACGAAGGAGATAGACGATGACAACTCCGTATAAGCAAAACGAAACCGCCATCTGGTTCCAGCCGAATTACGATGGCACTCCCTGGCAATTATTGGGCTTGGGCATCTCCAGCGCCAGCGGCAGAACCGTGCCAGGACCAGGCCGAACAATTACCTATGGGTCAGACCGTTATGGTCAACCCGTAGCCGTGACAGAACAGATTGACCCCCCGCAAGGGCAGGCGGGCATGACCGTAGGTGTCTATGACACGGGGGTTGTGCCTTATTTCGAGAAGGCTCAGAATCGTGGCTGTGAAATCGCCATCCAGATTCGGGGAACAAAATGTGGTGTGCTTGACTCCCCGACACAGTGGGACTGGATCGACCACCATACCGGTGGCCGTTTCACACAGCGCACCCTCCCCGATACCCCGGCCACCCCGTTCTCCGGTGCCCCTCTGCAACAGCAAGGCACTCTCTCCCTGCGTGACGTTTTCCGCATTACCCGGAATACCACCTCGCGCCTGACCACGGCCGAGACGGAGAATCTGACCGGCCTGGCCGTTCTGACCGACGCCCGATGCGGCGGCGGCGACTGCGCCGATGGCTACCCTGGCGCAGACAAGATTATGTTTGCCACAGCCGAAGCAGATACGGGCGCGCCCGCCAACGTCATCTTTAGCCGGGTTGGGGGAGCGGCATGGGATGAGGTCACGGATAAGCCGTTTGCCAACGACGAGCATATTGGCGGCATTGGCTGGCAATGGTCTGGACAAGGGCAGATTCGCCTGATCGTCTGGTGTGCGACCACGGACGGAGCCGCCCGCCCCAAGATTGCCTACGGCGAATTTGCCTACGGTGGCGAGGCCGACATCACCTGGACAAACGTTTTGGCGACAGGCGATGCCTCCACTGCGACCGCTAATGGCGATGTGGTCTCCGCAATGTTGTGGGTAGACTGGTCGCATCTGCTCATTGCCACAACGGGCGGACTCATCTTTATGCTCGACAATCAGGCGTCAGTATGGGAAGATGGGCCGATTGCCGACGCCGGGGTTGAGATCACCGTCTTTGCCGCCAGTTATGATGGTAAACGTAAGTATGCGGCCGGGGCATCCAATACCCTCTTGCGCGAACAGGACAACGGGGTGTTTGCCACTCGTGTCGGCCCCTCCGGTGGCGGCGCGTTCACGGCCTTAAAAGAGGCTCATGACGGCACACTCTATGCCGGGAATGGCACATCCATTTACAAGAGTATCAACGGCGGCGAAAACACGGGGGGCTGGAGTTTGCTAAAGAACTTCGGCACTAATAAGCCGGTCAAGAAAATCTTGCTCGTGGGTATTGACCGCCTGCGTGGAGGCGACCCGCAAATCATCCGCGTTGTTGTAGACAACACGGCTGGAGCCGGGGCGGATGGCGAGGTCTGGCAGTCGGTTGACGGCGGAGCGAGTTGGGAACAAATCTCTATGCCCGACAACGCAGGCTACAACGACGCCGTTGAGTCCCGCATTGACAACAACCTGTACTGGATCGTTGGGGATGCTGTGGGCGGGACTGGTCTCATCCACATGGTCGCTGAGAAAACCAGCTAAGAGGTGATGAATGACACGAAAAGTTACTCCAACTCAGTGGGACATCGAAAATAACCCCGACGCTCATCAGGCCATTCTGAGCGAGTTGGGGGGCATCAACGCGGTCGAGATGTTATTCACGGAAACGACCGGGGCCGGTGTCTATACCGGGGCGGTCGAACTGCCTGCGGGAGCCACTCTCCTTGACATTATCATCAACGGGGTTGCTCTGTGGACGGCTACCACATCGGCCACGCTTAAGGTAGGCGACGGGGATGACGATGACGGCTATTACACGGGCGTTGACCTGAAGGCCACTGACCTATTGGCAGACGAGAGTCTGTCGTTCTCTGAGGCGGGCGGCAAGGCTGGAGCCTATATCGCCAACAGTCAGGTCTCTCCCCGTTATGCGGCCGCGGCTCGCACCATCTCTGGCGTTGTCACGACAGTCGGGGCGGCTGGAAATGCGGGGCGCACTCGGATGCTGGTTGTGTACGCCTCTCCCGGCGAAACCCAAGACGCCGTTAAGGTATAACTAAGACCCCTCCTATTGTTGAGCCACCAGAACCAGCCGCGAGGCCGTGGGCTGGTGGCTCTTTTTGTTAAAGGAATACCATGTCAGCAATCACCGAAATAGTCAGTTTCGCCCGAAAATTAACCAACGGTCGCTATGTGGCCGCAGGCAATCAGGTCCAGCTTGCCGATGACGCAGGAGACCCAGTTGGAACAGTTGCTAATCCCCTTGTCACAACCGGGGGAGGGGCAGGAGGGGAGTCGCAGGTTCAAATCGTCAATGGTTCGGGGGACCCGTTGGGGTCAGAGGCTTTCCCTTTTGTTGTCTCCCAATTCGTGCTGGCCGGGTCATTCACCCCAACTATCAGCGCATCTCCTGACTACGCGGCAGGCGACCTGATTGGGACGGTCGGCACGATTGCTGGAGGCGGAGCGGCAGGCAACCGCCTCGTACTCGACAGTGTGACCATCAGGGACAAGGCGGGGCAGGCTCCAGCACTGGTTCTATTCCTGTGTGCCCAGACACTCAATGGGGCAGGCGGAACTTATACCGATAACGCCCCGGTCGTGTGGGGCACGGGCGACAAAGACAAGGTGATGGATGTCATTGCGGTCGCGGCCGCGAACTATAAAACAGTGGCCGGGTTGTCTGTACAAACCTTGAGCAATTTGGGAATGGTTGTACACCCGAATGCTACTGATTTCTTCGTGGCGATTGTGGCGGACGGGGCCTACAACGCGGCACTGACGAACGACCTGACAATACACTTCTTCTGGCGCATAGCCTCCGCGTAGGAGCCATTATGACCTACATCAACGGCGGGGCCATCAACGGGCAGGCGGCTGTCAACGGGGTGACGGTTGTCGGAAGCCCTCCAGCTACCCCAACATCCCTGACGGCCACCCCTGTATCAACCAGCCAGATCAATCTTGCTTGGACAGATAACGCCACGAACGAGACTGGATACAAGGTCTATCGCTCAACGAACGGCGGTGCGTACAGTCTGATTGATACCATCGCGGCCAACTCCCAGAGTTACAATGATGTCACGGTCACAGCCGGGGCAATTCATTCCTACAAAGTTGCGGCTTACAATGGGTCAGGGGAATCAGAAAGCAACGCGGCCGCGACCAACACCCTGCTCTACGGCCTGACATCCTACTGGGCACTGGACGAATCGAGTGCCGGGGCCGGGGCTGTTACCAGGAATGATTCGGTAGGCACGAATCACCTGAGCGATCTGAACACCACTCCCAGTGGGACGGGGAAAAGAAATAATGGCTGTGATTTTGAGTCAGGAAGTAACGAGGCCCTTGATCGGGCCGATACCGCGACTCTTAGAGTGACCGGGAGTTTCACTTGGGCTATCTGGTTCAACCCGGAAAGCACCCCCGGATCAGCGCACTACCTGTTGGGCAAGGGGATAGCCACCGCGTCGTGGGCGTCAATGGCTTACCGACTCTATAGAGATGGTTCGTCTGTGCTGACATGGCAGGTAGGCAATGGGGTAACAAATGCCTCAGTGACAAAATCGGGGGCAACAGCTTCGGCATGGCATCTGGTTATTATCTGGCACGATGCCGAGAACGATCAGATTGGCATTCAGCTAGACAACGGCACAGTGTCAACAGTCGCCTGGGCCAATGGTGTCGTTGATTTAGCCACCTTCCCCCAGAAGATTGCTTGTGCTCCGGGCAATTTGGGCAATGCCGGGGCTACGTTTGACGGTATTGAGGACGAGATCGGCTTCTGGAATGGACGGGTGCTAACCAGTGCCGAGAGGACCGCCTTATGGGGCAGTGGGGGGGCTGGCCTTTTCTATCCCTTTTGGAGCTAATCTTCCTGAGCCGATACCGGAGTACAACGGGGAAGATGGTTGGTTTGCTTCTCCTGATGCCGGAGAGTTCGCCAATGGCTCCCCTGACTATCCATGGCCCCTGAACACTGCCCTGGCAGAAACGGCGAAGGTGTTACCAGGGGATACCTTGTGGCTTATGCCAGGGACGTATGTGGGCAACTTCACTAATCTGTTGACCGGTAGTGAGGGGGCGCGGCTGACGATACGGCCTTACAACGGCGTAGCCATCATAGACGGCGAGTTTACTAATGGCTATTCTGATGGTCGGGTGAGTTATACCGACATCCGCAATCTGATTATCACTTGCTCTGACACGAACAGGGGTAGCCAGACATCTCCGGTCGGAACCGTATCAAGACCTAGCGGGTACGTCAACTTTGCCCCCTATAGCCGTTTTATTAACAGCATGATCCTCGATTCGGGCGTGTCTATAGGGGATTGGATTCCGGCAAACGATTCTCTGACATACGGCGTTCTCGTACTGAATGGGGGCTACATGGACATCGCCCGTGGTCACGGGCATGGCGATTACTGTCAGAACCAGACAGGACTAAAGGAAATAAAACACTGTTTGCTTCTACCTCACTTCGGTCGCCCCCTGGCCTGCTACACGACCAACCAGCAATCCAGAGGGTTTCGCATCCACCATAACGTCTTTGTTTGCGAAACCGGAGGCGACTATGTGCTGATCGGGGGGCAGGAACGGCACGATGATCAGGTATTCGACAATAACCATGTCGTCGGCAATGTCGTAGCCCAGTTCACCTGGGAACAGAACGGAAGCATTCAGGTAACAAACAATACAATCTGGCAACCAGCCGATAGCCATGCCCTACTTGTTGGCTACTGGGAGAGTGCTGTAGTGATGGGCAACCGTATCAACGGCAAGTCGCCCATAGGCGATATTGTCATTAAGGAAATGATTCGCTGGACGCGGCCGCTTGATCCCACCGGCATCAGCACGACATGGGACAGTAATCAGTACCACTACAGGGGGGCTGAACCAAAGATGTTCAAGATTGATGGGGTTTTGAAAACGTTTGCTGAATGGCAGGCCGCAGGCCACGATGCGGGTGGCAGTTATGATACCTTAGACACTTTGCCCGATGAGGTCGTTGTCTACCCCAACGAACTGGCCGATGCTGACGATCCGCGACTGGGGATCGTGGTTGTTTGGAACGGTTCGTCGCAGGCAAATGTATCTGTTGACCTGTCCTCAATGGGTATTGCCAACGGGACCCCGTGCCGCCTCAGACAGGCTCTCGATCCTCTAGGTGACACAGTTGAGGTTGTCTATAACGGAGTCTCCGTCTCTGTAGATATGACTCCCCAAACGCGCACTGTCGCGGCCCCAATCGGGTGGCCTGTGCCTCTTGTCGATTCTCCATTCCCGCGCTTTGGGGCATTCATTGTCGAGAAGCAATGATGACATTATCCCTGTCGCCATCTATAATTCAATCGTTACAATCCCGTATGGTTCGAGAGTTCTTATGAAAGATGAGCCAAATTTCCGCGAAGTGATCCTGTCTGACGGGAAACCGTGCCAGGTAAGAATCTTGGGGCTGTTCGAGACCAGAGACATCCCTGTTGACTGGGATGAGCCATTTACCTACGAGGTGATGACTTATACCGGCCGCAGGCATACGGTTGTATTCCCCTTTCATGAGTATAAGGCTCCGCCAGAAAAACCAAGCACCCCTCGCTATGAGGCGATGGACGGAACAAAAGCCTGGCACGATTGGCGGGAATACGATCTCTATCAGGCGGCTCTGGCACACTTTCAAGAGATGGACAGGCGGGTTAGAGTCTACCTCCAACGGATGACAGACAAGATTCTCCGTGAGTGTATCCCTGCTGAGGATGTTAAACGAATTACAACCCTTCTCGATCTTGACCGTGTGCGCGAGGCGGCTATGACGCGGCCGATTACTAAAGACATCTTAAAAGATGTGCTGAAGGGCCAGTTTAATGCCTCGTTCGACGGCGGAGATTTGATCGATCAACTATTTGGGGGCGATGAGGATGAGGGAGGAGCCAGGTACGCGGCCATTCTCGCCTGGGAGGTGGAGCTAATGAACAGCCTTCACCTATCTCAGGCCGAGTATTCACAGATAGATGTGCATGAACGAGCTTTGCGAATTTGTGGCAACAAGCTCCCCCAGTGGAGCGAGTCGCTAGAGGTTCGTAAAATGAGAGATAAATGGCAACCTTCAAACGAGTCTCCCTTACCTTCCTTGATGGTGTAATTGACGAGATGATCGAAGCCCTTGATGAGCCGCTGACTCATGCAGGCGACACCAGTAAGGAACTGAGACAGGCGTTCATGCACCACTGGAAAGGCCCCCGCCCTGGTATCGAGGTAACGATCTTCCGAGACGGGGACAAAAAGGGGGTCAGGGTGGCGATGACAGGTTCGGGTATCGGATTTATGAAATGGATTTGGCTCAAGGGGACTCGTGTGCGCTATGCTCAAATGAGTGATGACTTTATTCCTAAAACAACCCCCACATCCATCCTGTCTCGGCCAGGCCGGGGACGGATGGAGTATGTGGACACGAGTATGCCGAATCCGGGAATCGAGGATCGGCGGGTAAAGGAACACGCGGCCGCAATCGTCACCCCGACGCTCGATTACGAGGCGAGGCAGGCACTTTTAGGGGTGCTAAAACGAACATGAAATATCCAGACTACCCTCTCTCGCCCAAATTCTGCTATCTGGCTCTGGGGTATATCAGAGATCAGAACGCGGCCATCGGCCTCTACCCCCCATTCCATGTGCAGATGGGGCTATTGGGCGTGGCGGCATCTTTATCAGCCGAAAAGATGGACGAGTTGGCTGATGAAATAGAGTTCGGCAAACTCCAAGCGGAATCGCTGGTTGAGGCCAGGAAATCGGTCGAGGGACTGGTTCAACTGGCTAACCAGACAGAAAGCGAGGATGAGCTTAATACGATTCTCGCGGCCGCGAGAACTATCCAACAGCAGGCCGAATCAACTCTGTGGAAACTATCGAAGATTGAGGCGTAATCATGTCAGATCGTAGCGAGTCCAATCTCGAATACCGTGCCGAGTTTGATTTTACTCAGGCCAGGGCGCAGATTCTCTCTATCCAAGAGTCCTTGCGGACAATGGAGGAGATCGGGCTTGCCGCGTTCATTTCCATCGAGGATAGGGCCAAGACCTCAGCAGGGGTTCTCGCGGCCACATTTGCAGATGCGGCCAAAGCCAGTGGCGTTTCTCAGATCGTAACCGAGGTCAATCAGGCGTTGGCGGCAGTCGAGAAACTAAAGCAGGCGACGACCGACATGCCTCTGGGGGCTACGGCCGCTGTTGGCGGCGAGACCCCTACCTCGGCGCCAGACAGTCCTGTGGGGGCATCGCAGGCAGTTGCCGAGGCCGGAACCGAGGCGGCGGCGGCAGGAGAGGCGGCGCGAACAGCGGCCGCAGGTTTCGGCACAATGGCTTCGGCTCTTGGATTATCTGGGGAGGAGGCTGACGCGGCCGAGGCGATGTATGCCCGTCTCTTGGCTCAGGAATTAAAGCTCCAGGCGGGGACAGATCAACTGGCAAAAGAGTTTATCGATCTAGTGGCCGCAGGCAGGCCGACTGGCGAGTTCTTGACTCAGGCGGCAGGCCAGACAACTCGATTGAGTCAGGAGCAAATTCGTTATGCAGAGGCACAGGCACGAATCAAAACAGCCATTCAGGTGGCGAGTCAGGCGGGGCGCGAAAATAATGAAGTTCAACAGCGCTCGTTACAAATCGTTCGCCAACATGTCTCGGCGTTGGAGGCCGCAGACGAGGCGGCACGAGGGGTCGGGCAAGGGGTAAGAAGCCAGACAACCGCCCTGAATCAGAATGCCGCGGCCGCTACCCGCAACCTTGAGGTCCAGAAAGGCGTGCGCCGGGAACAAGAACAGGCGGCGCGACTCTTTGAACGCATCATTCGTCTCCACCCCCAACAGGCACAACAACTTAACGATCTGGTGGATAAGTACGGCTCTTTTACCGTTGTTCTCCGCGCCAGTGGTCAGGCGATGAACTCCCTTGAGCAGGAGATTCAAGACACGATCCGGGCTAACCCCCAACTGGGTCGAGAACTCGACATCCTGAATCGTCGGGTTGGAGACCTGACCCTCAGAGCGAACCCCACCACGTTTAAGGGAGGCGGAGCTAACCTGATTCTCAGCCCTGACGACATCCGCAAGGCTGGGTTTGCTTTAGAGCGATTTGGGATCACCGGGGTAGCGGCTTTCGGTGAAATATTTGCCGCTGTTGGCCCTGCGGGTCTGGCAATCGGGGCCGTGATTGTCTCCATCGTCACACTGACCAAGCTATTTTCAAACCTGGCAAGAGCCGGGGTTCAGGCTTTTGAGCAACTGATCTCCAAATCAATTGAGGTGGGTAGGCAAACTGAGGTTACGCAAGCTCAATTCGAGGCGTTCTACAAGGGCGTCAGGGCTGTGCCTGATGCCTTTGCCGCATCTGAGGCCACCCTAAAACGTCTAGGGGAACTATCTGTCAAGTACGGGCAGGACTTTACCCAATTAGGGCGCTCACTTATTCCGAACGTCTCTGGCTTAGACCAGCTTGAGGAGGCTGTTAAGCTCGCCGCATCACTGGCAACCATCGACCCCACGGCTGGAATCGAGGGGGCAAAAGAGGCTATCCGTTCTGGTTTGGGCGGAGACCTGACTCCTCTTTACCGCCGCTTTGAAATCCCCAAGGCAACCATTGACCGAATTAGAGAGCTACAGGAGGAGCTAGGAGCTTCCCAAGGGCTGATCGTTGGCCTAGGAGAATATTTCCAGGCTACAGGCCAGGACATCGATTCGTTGGCTGACACGGCGAACGTGGCTATCGGCCGAGTTAATGTCTTACGCACACAGTTTGAGCGCACAACTGGGGCGCCGATTATCGAGCAGATCAAGGAATCTCTCGGTGAACTGTTCGATCTCCTCGATGGCCGCGAGGATGAAATATTTGCCATTGCCGATGCCATTGGTCGGTCAGTCGCCTCTATTATTGACCTCATCACGGGGTTCTCGGTTGATTTTCTAGAAAAGATCGATACGGCCGAGATGAAAGAGTTTGTGTTTGATATGCGAGAGGCTGTTGACGCTCTCCTCTCCCTATTCGCCACCATTACTCGCGGGGGGGACGACACGGCAGGGTTATTTTCTTTTATCTTAGATAAGATTACCTTCGTTCTGGAAATCACCGAGGCGTGGGCCGCAGGGACGGCCACCGTCTTGGCGATCTTGCAAACTGTTTCCGAAACGATGCTGATCCTCATCTCTCAGGCCACCCTGTTCGCTCTGGGGTTGGCCGGGAGTAAAGATGCACTTGAGAGAGCACTTGAAATAGACACGGGAGCGGAGATTGCGGCCTCGTGGGAACGCAACATTGCCGCTGTCCAGGGGTTTGTCACGCGGTCTCAAGAGGCCAGAGAGGAGAACGAGGCTTTTACCGACTCGCTTGATGATAGCACGGCTCAAGCGGAGGACGATGCCGATGCCGCCCTGCAACTGGCTGATGCTCGCAGGAAGTTGGCTGAGGTAACTGAGGCCCTGGCTGAATCCCAAGAGAAAGTGGCCGATGCCAGAGAGGAATACAATCGGGAGCGGAATCGGGCCTTGATCGAGATGGAGATCGAGCAGACCCGCAAACTGACAGACGCCCTGATCGAGAACGCCCGCAAACGGGTAGAGTCAGCTTTGGAGAATGTGCGGAAGGTTCAGGACATCTTCAGGGAGTACAAACAGGATGTCGCTGATGCCGATCTGGAACTAGCTCGTGACCGCGAGGATATTGCCAGAGATGAGGCGGATAGATTAGAGGACATCGCCAAGCAGTCGGCTGACGAGCGGCTAAAGATCGAGCTTGAATACCTGCGGAAGGTTGAGGACCTGAAACGCAAATTTGCCTTTGACTCCCAAGAGGCAATTCGAGCCAATGATGCTATCGCCTACCTGCGGCTACAACGAAAACTACAATTCGACCTTGAGCAGGCCAAAATCGACCGCGACCGCAAGCTGGCAGACGTTGACGATAAGGATGAAAGTGCCAGAGACGACGAGGCCAGAAAGCGGGAACGGGATCGTCGTGACGCCCAAATCGACCACGACCGCAAATTAGAGGACTTGAGAATCGCTCTCGAACGAGAGATTAAGGAGCGGGTCATCGCTTACCAGCGAGAATTGCAAGACCTCGCTACGGCAGAGCAACAGAAGCGCGACGATCTGAATCGCTCGTTTGAGCAACAAAAAGAGGATTTTGATCGCAACTGGCGCAACAAGTTGACCGATCTCGAACGGAATCTCCAAGAGGAGTTCTCACTGATCGTTGCCAACGAGAAGAAGAAACAAGAACTCCTCCAGCAGGCGTGGGAGGCGGAGCGTCGCCTTTTGCGTCAACAGGCGGCAGAGAGACAGGCGATCATTAACCAGCAAGGCGGCAGTGTGCGGCCGCGGTATGGCGATGAGAACGGGGGTTTTGTCCCAGACTATGACCAGGGGGAAGGGGCTGGTGGGCCTCCGCCTCCAGGAAGAGGTCGCCCCAACTACAATTTCACAGACGAAGAGGTTGAGGTGATGCGCCAACGGGCCAGAGACCTGGCGCGACGGATGGGTAATGATGAGTTACTAAAGATGATCTCGTCGATGACCACACAACAGCTTGTCACTCTGTTGCGCTCTGCCGGTATCCCCCTCCGAGATACTGGGGGGCATGTACGGACAGGCGAACCCGTTCAGGTAGGCAAGCCGGAGCTTTTGATCCCCGGCACATCCGGGTTCATCTACCCACTCGATATGTTGAGGCCGATGTTTAATCCCCCTGTAACCAATAACACGACCAACAACAATCGCCAGGCCGAGGTCAATCTTTCAATGCTCGACCCGTCTATGGTAGACTTACAGAGGCGGCAAATTATGAAACAAATGCTGAAAGAGGTGTTGGCCGATGTCCTGTAACAACTGGCGCATGGCGGCAAGTCTTGGGACCCTGCCTACAAATTTCCTGAGTTCTCACCGTCTGCCTAAGCCAACGGCAATTGCTTACCGCTCTTGGACGGAGCAGTTTGATGTTGGAGAGGGGGCAACCGCCGAGCATGGGTATATCAATGTGCAAATTGTCTGGGGGGTGCTTGAAAGAGCGCAGTTAGCCACCTTGAAAGACATTATCGCGGCCGCAGGTGTCAATCGCCTCTATATGACCATCGATAAGAACTATGGCGACCGGGGAGTTGAGGAATGGATCGATGTCTCAGGCTACCCACGAATGAGTCCCCCCTCCCCCTCCGTGCCAGTTGATCGATCAACTTATTCTGTTTTCGACTCCTTCACTCTCACTCTCAATAACGTAACAGTTATTAACGACCCCGCTACAGGTATCTAATGCCTACTCTGACTAACGACCAGAAAATTCTCCTCCGCGCTCCGGGCCACAGGAGCGAGTATTTCCTGAGCATCTTGCGGCCGCGAATCATGTGGAGCATGAGAGTTAATGACGCCACGATTGACGATAGTGAGACAACGATTGTCATGGATGGCGGCTCTGGGGAAACAGGGTTTGCTGACACATGGCTCGATTCGACCTTCGGGGTGCCGGGAATGGAGATTTGGGTTGGCACAGTGCCGGGAGATAATAATGTCGGAGTTGTGCGCCTGCGATCCTATACAACCCCCGACGCCGGGGTAACGGCAACGATGGTTGTCTCGCGGAACAACCTTGCCTGGGCTGACAACCAATATGTCTCATTCATTTATAACTGGCCGGTCAAACCGATGTTCCCCCTTATTCTTGGCGACGGGACGTTTACGAAAGAGGGGGATATTACCTATACCGATCAAAACACCGAATTGGGGCCTGTCGTCATTGCAGGAACCTGGAGAGCGGCATTTACCTATGCCACTCTCCCATTTGGCACAACTTTCGACCTGGACATGTCAGGGAGCTATACCACGGCTCCAGGGGCTACCATTGTCCGCTATGATGCCGATGTGATTGGCTGTGGCGGTGTCTGCGGGGGGATTTTTAATAGTGCTACCCCTACAGGATCGATCATGCTGACCGAGGGGGCATGGTGGGTCAGGTTCCGGGTCGAGGACTCAAACGGCAACGCACAACTCTCGTATCGGCTCTTTTTTGTCCATTCTCCCGATCCCATCTCGGCTAACTACCCTATCAGGGATTTTGAGGTCACAGGACTCGATGGCGACTATGATGCTGGAGGATGGAAGGCGAAAATCAGCATCAGGAGTGCAACCGTTCTCCCGTTCATGAAAAACGCGCCCATCGTTGTATGGGAGAACGCCTATTACGGGAGCACGAATGAGAGCGTAACTGTCCTCCCTGACGAGTTTGATGACGAACGAGACGTGGGTATCTCTTTGCCAAACACTTCGATTTTCTGCGGCTACCTGCGAAACTTTTCTATTTCTCAAGATCGAGCTACGGGGATCGGAGTTGTTACCTACGAGGCTACAACTCTCGATGGGTTGATGCGCCAGCATTATCAATACTCCGTTTCTCTGGAGACCGTGCCCACCACCCCCGACAAGTGGTACGAGTTTCCCTCCTACATGGACCCCGGTCTGGCGGTTTATCATTTCCTCCGTTGGCACACCAGAGTCCTTGAATCGGTTGACGTGATTGGTCTGAGAACGAATACGGACGGGATTGCCTACACGGAGATGGAGGACGGAACGTTCTACTCCATGCCCGATGATTACGAGCGCAACAAGTCGATCCGCTATCATCTGGTTTGCGATAAGGGCGGACGACTGCATAGTATCCCAGAGGTGCAACTCCTAACCGATGCCGAGAGAGCCGCACTGCCGATTGTGGCCGCAATCGAAAAGCGGGATACCAGTGGAGAGATAGAAATCCGGGGGCGTCCAGAGAACACTGTGGCCCAAGTACACCTCTATGGCTTTGCCTTTAACGGCACATTCTTGCCTGATGGCAAGCCTGATGCTACCCCCCTGTGCGCCCTGGCTCCTGGCGTCGTGCCTGACGACGATGGCCCTTCAATCGCCCAGATTAACTATCAAACGCTCCGCGATCAGACCCACTGCAACCAGATCGCTGGACGATACTATGCCCACTACAACAACCATTACCCAGAGGTATCTCTGAATCTCGGAGGTAACTATCTGGGGGTGCTAGATGTCGCCTACGCCGAGTGGTGGACTATGAGCCTCGCGGCCAACGACACGATTTACGGTCTTGAGTGGACAGACAAGAAAATGGTCTGCCGCAAGGTGTCAGCCTCTCTTTCCCACGCCAGCGGCATTACCAATGTTTCCGCCGTCTTTGAGCCAGAGGCCGATGGGCCAGAGGGTGTGCCAACCAACTGCCCGGAGGTTCCCGAAGTGCCCGATGGCGGCATTCCAGAAATTCCCCCGCCCTCAGCCTTGGGCGGAGCCATTATGACCGGGGCCTCGGCTCATTATTTGCCCCTGTTGGCTCAGAACTGGGACTTGCGGACAGCCGATCCGGTCAACGATCTGGGAGCCGATCCATGGTGGCGGGCCAAACAAGGCTCTGTCGCCTCGGCTAATGCAATCGTCTGGCGATGCGGCCCCGGCAATATCTATCGTAGTGACGATGCCGGGGTGACGTGGGTAGACAAAACGCCTGCCAGTGTGCCCCTGTGTGCAGGCGTCACCCCCGCCATTGCTAATATTGAATTTATCCGCTATGACGGCAGTTTTATCACCGAGGATCAACATGCCTTCCTGGGCATCTACGACAACTCTGGCGTCTATGTCTCTTGGTTATTTCTCACCAGCGACGATGGAGACACATGGGATGCCCTGTGCCTGAACGGGGAGGGAATCCCTCCTGGCCCAGGCGCATCAGAAAACTCCGCTTATGAGGCCCCTGGATCGTCATCTGTCCCCTATGCCAAGGATCACTGTGTTGCCTTGACCGCCACCTCGTTTATGACCATCTGGAGAGGAACGGCCGGAGGCGATATTGACAATATGTACGCTCAGGTGTCGGTAGTTAATAGCGACAACTCGCTGACGCCTGGCCTGGTGTATGAGTTTACCGACGATCCAGCCGTAGGTATCTGGGCGGCATGTCGCCTCTCTGACACACGGGTAATGATTATTTATTACTCGTATACCAACGGGAAATATCAGTCAGTCATGGCCGATGTCGCTGGAACCGTCATCACTTACGACTTTATCAACGACATCTTAGAGGATAACGACATCACCGGCCTTGTTACCCTGGAGTCAACCTTAACGGCGATTGCTCTGCTGACCACAAATTCGATTATGATGGCCTTGGCCCCGCGAGATGCGGATGGGGTAACGGGGCTGTGGTGTACGATGCTCACCGTGAGCGGCAATACAGTTACGCCAGGGGCATGGGCAGACGTTGATTCGACAGAGGAGATCGACCATGTGCGGCTGGCTCGAATCAATAACTCGTCGGCCGCAATTGTCTATACCAGAACCAACGGCGGAGCCATTTTCTCTCCCAGTGCCGACAGAACAGGCCATTCGGTCGTCGCCACAGCCGGAGCGCCTGTCACCTTTGGCGGCATCACCACCATTTACTCTGACGACATCAACCTCTATAACTACGCCCCAGACGTATGCGTGGTTGATGAGATCAATGCTGTCTGCCTCTACAACGCCGATATTACGGCTGGAGTCTTGGATAATGTTGACCTGCATGTTGTCGTCGGCTCGATTGGGAGCGACATCACTTGGGGCACATTTGTCACCGTCCATACAGCCGGGGTCGCCTGCCCCACCATCGAGGCCATCCCAGGCAGTCGGGTCGCTGTTTGTTACCCCGTAACCAATAACACAACCATCAAAACTTACGAGATCGGTGGGGGAACAGCTACGCTGGAGGACACCTACACCGAGAATGGGACCGGGGATAATATCAGCGTCAATCAAATGCGGAGCACGAACCGCATTGCCCTTCAGGGATTCAACAAGTTCTTGGTCGTGGGCGTTCCTGGGGCAGGCGGTAGCGAGGACGATCTGAGAGCTATTGATTTGCGGTTCGGACGCGGCGCCGGGGCTGTCATCTATGTGACCTGTGTTGATGCCACGAATGTCCGCTCAAAGCTCTTGGTCTGCGACATGTCGCCAGCCGTTTTAACTCGCTACGACATGGGAGACGAGGCGGTTGGCGATCTGGGAGTGGAAACGTTTTTTGGCGACGATGATTCCCTCATGCTCTATGGCCGCTTTGTCCATGACACTCTAGGCTCTGTCCACATTTTGCACAGCGATGACGGCGGGGCAACTTTCACGGCCATCGTAGACACCTGGGGGTCAGATAGGTGCTCGGCCCTGCGAATCTCCAGCGGTGGCTACATCAGGGCGATTCGCTCAGATTCGAGCAGTGCGAAAATCTACACCTTCACAATGGGGAATGTGCCTACCTATCGGAGCACACTGCCTTTCCCTGCTGGAGTGCGCCTGCGAGCTTTGGCGGTGTCGACCAGGGGTGTAGCATTCGCGGCCGCAAACGTGGCCCAGGCCATGATGGTGGTCAGTTCCAAGTCCCCATTTAGCTTGTGGACGGACATAACATACGACCACGCAACTGACGAAGAGGTAAATTCCGTAGTAGTTTTGTAACCCGCACGGTGTCATGGGTCTAGTGCAAGCTACCTCTGGGGACTCTATTTAAGGTTTTGGCAAAAATGGCAAAAACGGCGTTTGAGTTTAGAGATGTCATCAGGAGTGTGGACAAGCGCGGCGAACGCTTTGACCCGTTCCGCTCTATCACTCCGGCTATCATTAAAGAGGTGGATGGAGCGGTGTTCCCACCTAACCAGCCGACAAAGGTGTGGGTCAGCGAGTTTGGGAGCGATAGCAGTCGGGTATTGGCTTGGAATCCGAACGGGATCAAGGTGGCCGAGACGCCCGTCTTGGTCGGTCGCTCCCCTAGACCTCCATTTGAGAGGGTGGTGCTCGGTATAAATCTGGCGGCAATGTTTCAGTCACCTGATGACACGCAGATCACGCTGATCGACACGGGGCCGCATGGACAGAACCATCAGATTCCCTCTGAAGATAACCCCGGCCTTGACCCGGTGTACATCTTTATCTACGCCATGATGCCCTTAAAAACCATCAGCGCAGGCGTCGATCTGACCGTTTCCGTCCAGCCGTACATTTATCGAGTCGGCCCCTCTGTCTTTACCTTCCCCGGCCAGGAGATCGATCTGACAACCTATCTTCCTGCCAGTGGGAATATCAAGATCGTCCTACTGTATCTTGATGAGGAAACAAACAGCATTGCCGTGGCTGAGGGGGCTGAGGTGTTGGATAATGGGGTCATTGAGGTTCCGTACCCCGATGTTCCCGATGAGGGTAGACCTTCGTCTTTTATCGCCCTGGTCGGGGGGCAGACGATCATTCTTCAGACGAGCGTCGAGGAGGCGCGAGACCTGTTCCCTAAAGGGTCTCAGTCAATCGAGTTGACTTTTCCTCAACCCGCCGAGGATGGGCAGGTTCTCTACGGGGAAGCAGACGGAACATGGGGATGGCGCACCCCGATCACCTCAGAAGATGGGTGGCTGGTGGACGGTGACGGTATACTGATTGTGGAGTAATTAAGTAATTATGGGAACACATCAAAATCAGACACAGGCAAAAGGGATTCATCCTCCGGCTCGATGGCTGTGGGCAGACTCGACAGCGAGACTGGCCGAGACGGATGTCGTCCAGTTTGACGTTGACTACGGGAGTGTTGGATTGCAGTTGAGCGATAACACTCTATGGAGAGCGACTGATACAGCCCCGACATGGGTCCAGGTAGGGGGGAGTGGAGTCGCGTCGAATGAGCATGTGGTTACGTCTGCGGCGGGGGATACCGATCTCGCGGCCGTGGCCCTTAGCCGGAATACCAGCGGCACTCCTGCCCCTGGCCTCGGTGTGCGCGAGGAGTTCACAATTGATAGCGACTCAAACCCCGATGTGCAGGCTGGAGATATTGGCTTTGTCTGGGTAAGCGAGGCGGAGCCGACACAGCAAGCCCTGTTCTTCGCTCACGTATATTATGGCAGTGACCGAATCCCGGTCATGGTTATCAATGCGGAAGGCGTCACCCCGGACACTCTGGCAAATATCATCGCCAACTTAGGGGCGGGGGCGGTTCACATCGGGGCTGTCTCTGATGCCACCCTGTCCGCCTTGGGGCAACAATCATTTGTCCTGGCCGGTGACGGGACCAACAAGACGGATGCCGCACGAGCGGGCACACTGGGGGGAGGCAACAATCAGGCGGCGGGGAACGATTCCATCGCCATGGGGTTTGGAGCATTGGCGTCTTACGATCAGGCATTCGCCCAAGCGGGGGGATACTTTGCGGCGCGGGGCGACTGCAATACCAATCGGGTTCCGATCAAGGCATCCACGCCCAACAATACGCCTGCCGTGCTCAGACTGTGTGCTATTCCCGCCAACACGCACTTCGGATTCTCCCTAAATGTAGTAGCACGGAGAGTAACCGGCACAACTCAGGGGGCTTACTACAAACGAAGAGGCTCTGGGTATACCGGAGCCAGCCTGGGGACGATCACGCTGACCTCTATTGTTACCGAGGGGACAGATGTCGAGGATGATGCGGCTTGGGATTTGACCGTAACCGTTGACGGGGGAGATAACTCCCTGCACGTTGTCGGCACGGGCGCGGCCGCAGATACGGTTTATTGGGGCGGGATGCTGGAAATCTGGTGGGTGAGCGGCTAAGACCGCTCGATCAAACTGTTTTCCCAGTTTCCTCCTCTGGCCTTGCACAAAGATAGCGATAAGGGAAGAAAGCCAGTTGAATCTTACCGAATCCAGTTGGCGTATACATCTGCGCCGACTCGCTCCACACCGGCTCTTCCTCGTAATACCAACAGCGTCCATCCAGGTCAATGCCTAGCCAGTTGGCCCACTCTGGGGCACAATCCCAATACCACTTGAGCAACCCGTCAAACGTCATTCGCCCCTCCCCACTGGTCGGCCATTGCCGCCGCGACGCCCGGATAGGTCACACTTCTCAGCTTCCATCGGTCAGCAGATGGCCCTAACTTGTTTTGCCCACTCGGAGTCTGATTGGCTCTGCGGGTCTTTGCATCCCCTGGCAACCGATTGGTCTCTATCAGGGGGGGCAGTCCCTTGAGCCACAGGCAGGTCTTTTTACTGGCGTCATCCCCGAACCACCATGGCTGGATGATTTGATCCGGTTTGCGAATCCGTGTGCTGATAATCCCTACGGGGTTCTCGATGGCAATCATGGGAATCGGGGCATCCATCAAGAGTTTTATAAAGTCAAGAGCATGTTCTGTTAGTTGCGCCCTACCCGGAATCTTGCCGTTCCAGTGCAGGCCACTCACGGCCAGATAGGTGCATGGGGGATGGGCAATCATCAAATCGAATCCATCCGGCAAAATATCCCGCACATCACCCTGATAATGCGGCCCCGGCTTCTCCGCAGGAAGCAGATCGCAACTAATGACTTCGTGACCCTTGGCGATAAAGGCATCTCTGACAGTCCCACTGAACTCGCAGGCGATCAGAACTTTCATTCTGACAACTCCCGTACGATGGTTGGCTCACACCACTCGCCATCCAACCCCACCCTTGACCACCCGACCTCACCAATAACCTCTCCGTCATCAATGAGGAGAGCGATAATAGTCCGCATCTCGTCTCCCCTTTCGGAGAATATGGCGTAGCTCTCTCCAGCCAGCCGAGGGAGCATTGATCTCAACGGTTTGTCATAAGGGAAGTTCGCCCAAGAGGTAGCGATTGCCACCTCATCGTCTTTATCGCGCTTGCCTGTGTAAAGAAAGAAAGCGATGACGTTTTTCATATCCCATCCATAGCCCAGTGGAGCGTGTCGCTAACGATCAGCCCGCAAACAGCAAAAAAGATAAGGTCGAGTCGCGGCCGCACAAGCATCCAAATATCCAGAGCGGCCGGGGTGATGTTGTGGCCGGTAAAACTGAGGGCCACCAAAATGCCGAGGGGGATAACTGCCAGATAAACGAGTCGTGTTAGTGTGCCCAAAACGGGCACATGGGAGAGGCCGCGATGGGGGAACAGTTGACTATAGGGCCACCACAAGAAGAACCACAGGTATCCGATAGGCCACGATGCCCGCATCATACGCCACCGCGAAGCGTTCATTAGCTGGAGGGTCGAGTTGCAATCGAGGTCTGGGTCGATGATGAGACCGGCCAGACAGCCAATCGCGGCCGCAACTCCCAACAGCCACTCCCCTGTCGTGGCGACCGCTACAACTGCCACGACAGGGGCCGCTACCTTAGTTGCCATTCCGTGCGCCCTTCCGTTCATTCTTTATCTCCAGTTTCAGGCAAGGGAATGCGTTTTATTTGCCCGTCTTTGGAGATATACGGAACACCCCGGCTATCGAACACAATTTTGGCCTTTTTCTCTTTGGCCTTTGGCGGTTTGTAGACGGGATGTTTGCGAGTTCGTTGGCGACGTTGCCCTTTTCTGCTCATTGGTGCCTCCTATTTGTACAAAAAATCCCCATGGGTCATCCAAGTGTACCCGTCAGCCCCACCTGCGGGCTTAGGCTGTACGGTGGGGAGAATGGTACAGATTACACCCTGAACCCACAAGTGCGAACAGGCGATTTTAATGGAGCGATAATCTTCTACTATCTGTCCATCGCGGTATTGAGCAGGCCCCCGTTTGCGATCCCCGATATAGTTGCCGTTAAAATCGTAGAACTGGAACGGGCCAGCGGCGAGACAGTCAAGAACTACACAGGGGGCATGTACAAACTCTCGGCCTACGACCTGTTCGATCAGGGAGCGATTGTCAGCTATGCTCCCTGCGAAAACATAAAGCCCCCCACGGTTATACGGCAGAGCCTCTTGAGAGTAAATATCCCCGACGCGATAAACAGTTACGGCCGCATTCGGGTGCCAGCTTGTCATGGCCCCATCAGGGAGCAACTTGACGATCTTGGTAGCCTGGATGACGGCTTGTTTGCCTGTCAATCTATCCCACAGAGCCGCCTGTCGGTTTGCCCCTGCCACTGGTGCGGTGTCCAGAGACTCTTGGCCGAGTCTCTGGAGGTAGTCGTGCATCGTATCTGTCATTTTTTATCCTTCGTTGTCCATTGAAAACATGCCCATAAATTCCATTGCCTCTATTTCGTCAATACTCCCCGGCTCAGGGGGTGGAGGCGGATGACCATTTTGCGGCCGCGCCCCTTGGGGATGCACACCGGGGACAGAGCGCTTGCCCAAATCTCGCGCCGAGGGTTGCGGCCCCTGCGCTCCCCCTCTTGGTGTCCTCGCAGGCTCAGGTAGATGAGGGGGTTTGGGTTGTGCCGCCTGTGGCCGGGGGGCAGGGTGGGCGGATTTGTTTTGCTCAGGCGCAGGTTTGCCACGAGTCAGTCTGCTGATGTCGTTTCTTGCCTCTTGGGTTGTTACAGCATCATACACCTGTAACAACCCTCCTAACAGCATTCCCACTCCGGCAGTAAGTGCAAAATCACTTGCTAGGTTCTCGACCACCATGGCGTAAGCCAGTCCGGTCATCCACGAGGCAACCCCCCCGGTAGTAGCTCGGAACGTACCCCCGGTTACGGTCTCGAAAATCGTAATCAGGATTAAGGCCGAAAAGTAGCCCGCCTTGGTCGTGTTGATTCGCCGCCACCCCCCCCTCCATAAGACCTCAGCCGCCTCGATAATCGTCCCGCCTTGTTTATCGGTAATCCAGTCCCCGGAAAAGACGGTCAGATAGGCCAGGGCAATATTCGCCAGGCTGATGAATACCGAGAAATAGAACCCTTCATTTGATACCTGAGTGCTGTTCCACGGAGAAAACGCAGAAGTTGTTCCCTCTACGGCGTGACGGAGATTTAGCCCGTCAAAGAACAGAGCCGTGCTCAGGGTGTCGGCGGGGATAAAATAGCCGACCGCCATGTAGACCAGTGCCCCGCCGACGAGGGCGGCAAACAGCCCACTGCGGAACTGACCTACCCATTGAGGGAGACGATTTTTGTTTGTTTCAGAAAACGCGAGTGCTGAGGACATTACACAACCCCTGTGGAACCCCCACAACCCCTGTGTCACAAGGGGTGGGGGAGTTGCGGAAACAATTTTGTCACAACTGTTGCGGGGTGGGGGAGGGGAAGTTGACCCACCCCTCCCCGTACTCCGTCAAAATAAACTGGTTTTGGTTCGAGCCGATAGGTCTGACGATCCCGTTGGCGTGAAGCCAGTCCAGCACATCGCTGGCCGAAAAATCGCGGCCGCGCCGATCCCGGCTAACAATCCCCTCGGTATCAAGCCTGTTGGCACTCAGAGTCATATTCAAGTTCCCTCTGAGCGCATCGAGGAGCTTTCCCTCGACCTCATCCGGGTACGGAAAGGTGGGGTAGCTAGGAGCTACGGGCACAACGAATTGAACCTGAGTCGTCGTACCGTTAGTTGTGTCTCGCTTGGGCAGTTGCGGCCGCACGGGTTGACCTGTTGGCTTGGCTGGCTCTGAAGGAACCTCTGTCACAGTGAGCAGATCAGTTGCATCCAGATTCGGGGCCAGAACGAATGCCCAGTACACGATCAGGTACGTCACGGCCCTGACCGCAAAGAATCCGAACAGAGCCGCTAACCAATAGGGTCCAGACGGCCATCCGGTTGCCAAGAGGTGATAGAACAGCATAACGAAGGTCGCGGCCGCGCCAACCTGCCACCCAGTTGTTCTGGCGTGTTCGTGTGCAATTTCAATGGTGGCCGCTTGTTCGTTCATCCTCTCCTACTTTAGGGCATCAACTACCAACGCCCATTTAACCCACATATCCCGCGCACTCGTGACTCCCTCTTTGGTGGCGACGTACTGCGGGGTCAGTTGTTCGACTGTCTGCCCCGTCTGCTTTGCCGCCCATGCCAGGGCGTCTGCCTGACCCGCAAATGAGGCGTACATAACGGCAAACAAGCGGTCGAGACCCCCTGCCCAGTACCCCTCTGGATGGTCGTAGAGAGTGAAACCTACATTGGCCTTGATGCCGCGCCAATCCCGCGCCCACACCGGCTTGACCCAATACCCCTTGGCGTCAAAGCCAAACTCAAGTCGCCCAGAGAGAGACTGGAGAAGCCGTTCTCGCTCTGTCTTGGATAACGTCTCCCCCTTCTCTTCCTTGCCGTCCTGGTTGCGGCGGTCATAGGTATGCCAGACCAGCCAATTCTCTTCAAACAGAGATGTCAGCGATGAGATAGATGACACGAACAGAGCCTTGTCTTGCAGGCGGTCAGCAAAATTCCCCTTCTCCCCCTCCCCGGCCTTGGACGCCCGATTCTTCATGTGCCCAAGACGGGCGAGACCCTGAAATGGCTTGGTCATGCTATCGACGACTAGAGCTTTGTATCGGCCCCCCTTTTGCGCCTGACGTGTTTCTTCTTGGAGCCTGATTGTGTCAAAGTAGATACTCGGATCATCGGGAATATCCCCCGGGTCGTCCGAGCGGGCGGTGAGCAGATTGAGATAGTCAGGGAATCGCCCGTCTGCGTCTAGCCCCCATACGGGCAAGGCGCAATTTGAGCAAATAAAAACAGTCTTGCCTGAGTTCGGTGGCCCGACAACGGCGAACTTTGCCGGGGGCCGCGGCCGCGTGTTGGTTAATTTCATTACTCCTCCTCGGAATCCTCATCGAAGTACAAATGCGCGGAATCTACATACTCGGCACTGTCCCCCAAGAGCCACATTCTCTCATCCCCATCTTGGTCGAAATAGCTGTAGTCCATCAAAACCTCAGCGCAATCGGAGCAGATGCCTTGGTCGTGCGCCCGATGCGTCAATCGCTCAACAAACTCGTTGCCGCAATTGCGGCAAGTCCGGCGAACGTAGGTCATGGGGTACCACACAGGATCGGAGAGGGCCGTTTGCCGCATCTGATTGGCTATGTTTTCGCTGATGAAAGTCGGAACCCTTGGATACGTTTGCGTCATCCCAAGACGGAAAGGGGTTTGTCCCAGTGGACCCAAAGCCGCTATCAGGACATTCCTGAAGGTCCGTGCCCTTTCAATCTCTCTGGCCCGTCTGTTAAACATTGCCAGGAGCGCGGCCGCATCTCCGTCCTCGATCCTGGTGTACTCAGCATCGTACCGACCGCGAATATCCGCCATCGCATTGTAAAACATTTGCTCGGCCATGAGCTTCAGATCGAGAATTGTCTGCCGATAACTACTCATCCTTGGCCTCCAAATCAATAATCGCCAGTCTCGCCTGCCCTACCTCTTTGGGAACGATACGATCCTCTGGCAGAACGTAGCAAACTCGATTGCACCATGTCGCAACAAACCAGCTTTCTTGATACTCCCACTGGCGGATTATCTTTCTGGCCCCGTAATACCGATCCTCTTTCTTTGCGTTATAGGCGGCATCAACCAGAGCCAGGATAAGCACGTATTCATGTCCCCACCCTTTCCAGGGGTATTTAACATTCATGCCCCACTCAGGATGTTTCCACGTCTCATGGCTCCAAAACAAATCAACGTCCTGGGCCGAGTCGTTTACGAAATACTCGCGGGCCAACCTGTAAGCGACCTCTCGTTCGTCAACGGAACGAAAAACAGGAATCTGTGGGTGCGTAAAAAACACCGGCACAGCCCCCTGCTTCCGCACCCACTTGTTTACCATAAAGGCAAAGTCGGGGGAGACATGACGACTCATGCCGAGTTCCCGTAGCTCGCTGACAAAAGCGTGAGCCGTGTAATGCTCCGCGCCTACATGGTCAGCAATGCCGATGTGCCCAGTACGTTTCGCCATATCCTCATAGGGAATCAGGTCGTCAACGTCAATCTCTGGCCGCGTCTCACAAAATTCGTTGAACAGCAAGGTTGCGGCGGGATTAAATTCCATAGCCCCGCGAGGGGGGATTTCAATGAACGGATGGCAATCTCCCGCCACCCCATTGCCTAATACCCAAGTAATTGGGCTAAGGGTTCCTATAGGGGACGAACTGTTTTGCAGGTAGAACCCCCCTGGAACCAGTGTACCACACCCGCGAACAGGATTCGGGTCAATCATTGTTACTCCTCCCCTCCAAGCAATTGATCGATCAACTGTCTGGCCTCAAGCAGAAACTCTCTTGCCTCTGCCTGAATTGGATGGGCTGACATTTCCCAGACCATATCACGCACCGATACCGCGGCCGGGATTGATTCGTAAGTATAAACCTGCCCATTCTCCACCCGTTCACGTTCCTTCTCCTGCCGCTTTTTCTCCTGCACCTTCTTGTAGGAGATGTTGCCATCTGCGGCCACAAGCTCCTCTTTGAACGCTCTTGGCTTCCGCTTGATCCGAGAGTAGACGGTCATCGAGAGCCGCCCAGAGGCTACTGCTTCTTGCATATCAGGAGTGTCGGTGTAAAGGTACTTATAAGCCGATACCAGGTCGGGAGCCATGTTGTAGGCCCGGCACACATCGATCTTTGGGCGTGTAGCCAGTTCTTGCACAATCGCTACACACATCCCCCCGACTGGATGCCCATCCTCCAAAATCAATTCAGGGAATGGGAAACGAACCGCTGTTGAGAGAATGTAGCGGCGGACCTCATCCTCTGTCATCTCTGGCCGGACGATAATTTCTATCATCTCAACCCCCATCTCTTTCAGAGCCGATAACCTGGACCCGCCATCGATTGCCAGATAGGTCCCGTTTGACCCTGGCACACAGACGATCTCGTTCTGTTGCCCCTCGGTCTCCATCGAATCCACCAGAGCGGCCTTGTTGGAGACGCGGCCGCGAATCTGGTGGTTGATAGGGTGGACGAAAACAATCTTCGGGCTGACCCTCATTCCGTACTCTTCCTTACAATTGTCCATTTGCTCATAATAACCTCCGCGTGAATACGAGAATACTAGCATATTGTTATTCCCCAGTCAATACCTAAAAACTGAGATATTGACATACTGCTAATAAGCCATTATACTTTTCAAAAAGAGAGGTGAAGAAATGCCAAAGCGAAAACGCACAATAGAATTTAACCTTGACCCCACTGAGCGTCAGGTCTTGATTTATGTCGAGCCAGAGGTCAAATCTGACTTACATCGGCTGTGGATTTTGGGGCAGGGGGGTTTTTTGGGTGATGTGCCCGTGGGGAAGTTAAACGACCTGCTGAAGCACATCCTGAGACTGGGCATAGCGGCTCTGAATCAGAGTCATGTCACCCCAATCGAAAATATGACGATTGGGGATTTTATCGAGGCGAGTACAAAGAAGTACGAGGAGGTGGCAAATGGCGGGAATAAGGATGGATGACGAGTGGGTAATTCAGGGAGTTAAAGAGGTTGGCCTGGAGATCGAGGAGTCTATTGAGGGCAACGATCTGGACGAGGTGCTGGAGGGCGAGGCCGCAATCTACTGGTCGCAAAAGATCGAGGCGCACAATATGGGGTGGGAGAGACGATCCGATGGGGTCTATCTGATCCCCTTGGACACGCTCAAGGCAACAACTCAGAGCCGCATTGACGGTATCGCGGCCGCGGTTTCCGGGTTGACACAAGGACAATTGGTGCTACAATCTTAATTGTCCATCTGCTCAAGTTAGCTTTACGTGAACAAAAAGGCCCATTCTCAGGGGCTTTTTTGTTTCTTCAGGTCGCTTAAATTCGCCCTGCGACTGACCACTTCCAAGGTTGCTCTATCGTTGTGGTAGCGAATCCACGACTGCTCAAGATCGCAGTCCGCAAATCTATCTTGAACCATCCCGTCAATCCCCTCCCCTAGTATATGCACGCGATCAATATCAATGCCCATGTCGTCTATGAATCCACAAACAAGGGCTTGGAATGTCCACGGGGGGCGGTGGTGGATGTGGCACATTCTTTCGCTAATTTCTTCCCCGGTATACGGACAACGTTGGTTTGAGGAGTTTTCGAAGAATCGATGCCTGAATATCACAACATCTGGGGCAACGGCGGCTCTACAAGCCCTCTCGAATTTTTTGCGTTGGCCGGTCGGCATCAGGCACTCCATAAAACTGAAATCTGTTTCGCTCCCGTCCAGTCGGGTCAGCCAAAACCCCATTGTCCCATAAACAGGATTCTTCCTGACCGTCATGTACCAGATGCCTACGCCGCACTTCTGTTCGTACCTTTGATGAAAGGTTAGCAGATCGGACATAAAATCGAGATCGGCAGAGCTTATGGTGTCTCCGTCTCTGTAGCCGTACAAAATCCCCCGTATTCTATTCTGGAGAGATTTCTTTGTTGCGAACCGCTCCCCATTAACGATGTAAGTGTTCTCTCTCATTGCGGGTATGCCGTTATATGATTTTCATCGAAGTCAATCTCGCATCGCCAATATCTGCCACTGGGGAGTTTGCCCCGTTGTTTCAGCACCCGGACAAACAACAGATTTTCGCTAATGTCGTAAGACCGCCCCTTATGATTCAGAGTCTCCCCTATTGAATGGGTTGTTTTGGGCATCCACAAACTGATGAGTCGATCAAATCGTTGCGCGATACTCGATGTCTCTTCTCCGTCATACATGCCAGGGATCAGCATGTTGGGGCCTAGGGACCCACCAAGAGCCTGTTTTGCCTGGACGCCAACCACAATAGGGCACTCAAAAAATTGAGTCATGCGACGAAGGCGGTAAATGTCCTGACGCACCTGGAGTCGCCTCTGGTCATCCATGTTCCGGGTGGACTTGTTTATTTCCGGGTCAATCGGGAGAGATTGAAGATAGTCTATAAAAATACAAGCCGGTTTTAACTTCTGGTCCGTCACCTCCCCATCGGCCAGAGCTTTTATACATCGGTAGATATTGCTCAGATAAAGGTCTGGGATATTGTCGTTCCCCATTGCGTTGGATATTCGGTAAATGTTGATCCCAGAGATGGCTCCCGCCGCCCGGACAACACCTTTCCAGTCCCGGACATCGCCCCTGGAAAGCGATGTGACGCTGTGCATACTCTCCCTGGCAATCTCCTGAAGCATCAGGGACTCGATTGGGGTTTCGAGATCGACATGGATCACAACCTCGTCACGCCCCTGAGAAGCCAGGTACCGCGCCAGCCCGTGCTCCCAGATGTTCATGAACCCACTCTTGAAGTTGTGAGTCTGAGCCTGAACAGCGCATATCTCGAAGGGGAGTAGGGGGGCAAAGTAATCGCCAATGTAGTTGATCGGCAAAGGGATGACCCGATACCGATTGTCCTCCATGCGCTTAACCTCTTGCACTCCGCGAGTTGACGCCTCTGATGGGGAGAATATTGCCGACCGGAGATCGAGTTGTTCAGCCATAGAATCCTCCCAGATTGTCGTTGACAGGCCCCGCGGCCGCGGGGCGCGACGTGTCTTTGGCCTGCCCGCCTGTTTTCTTGGAACGGAGATAGTTCCTGTACTCGTCAGTGAAGCTCTTTAGCGCAGGCATTCCGGGATAAAGGCCAAACTCATCCCACCACTCTTGGAATCCAGAGACCTCCTGCTCGGTGCTGTTCCATCCCAGAATCAGGTAGGCCGTGTCTACAAAATCATTCTCCGTTTTCCCGGTTAAAGCGGTCTTAACAACTGGCTGGATTGCCATTACCATGCGATTGACAGGTTCCGGGTGTTGAAAATTTTGAGAACGTCCGCCGTATATATATATATTCTTTTCTTCTAATACTTCATGCACAATCCCCCTCTGGAGCGTTGTGCAGGCCAAATTGTGCAATGCACAATCCCCCTCTGGAGCGTTGTGCAGGCCATTTTTCGCCCCGCCCGTTACGCCCACCTCTGGCAATGCACAATCCCCCTCTGG
>FKKE01000124.1_pt1 | contig 63056 bp, 73 predicted proteins | sample 1106331 | NCBI WGS metagenome assembly FKKE01 (sample SAMEA3931202, study PRJEB13176) | freshwater metagenome | biome: Drinking water system; feature: drinking water; material: freshwater | place: China | collected 2013-02-06 | reverse complement strand
TGTCTGCTTTCGCCATGGCGTTCCCCTTTTAACGCATAGAGTGACCGTTTAGTTCAGCGCATTCAACGCCGAACCAGCCTTGAACCACGCAAGCTGTTGGTCCGTCATGCTGTGGTTCGCCTGGATGGTGAGCGCACGGCCATCCGCCTTGTGTATGGTCACCTGCACCGTTTTGCCGGGCGCCAAGTTGGTTAGCCCCGTCACGCTGATGCGGTCTTGCTGCTCGATCTTCTCGTAATCCTTCGGGTCAGTGAAGGTCAACGCCAAGATCCCCTGTTTCTTCAAATTCGTTTCGTGGATGCGCGCAAAGCTTTTCGTGATCACGGCGCGCACGTTCAAGAACCGAGGCGACATGGCCGCATGCTCGCGGCTGCTGCCCTCGCCGTAATTTTCGTCGCCGACGACGATCGACCCGATGTCCTTGGATTTGTAGGCCCGCGCAATCTGGGCGATTGTGAGATTCGATTCACCGGTCAGAACGTTGGTGCCCTTCCCCGGCTCGGATGAAAAGGCGTTGTTCGCGCCCAGGAACATATTGTCGCTGATCTTGTCCAGATGGCCGCGGAACTTGAGCCAGGGACCGGCCGGTGAAATATGGTCGGTCGTGGTCTTCCCCTTGGTCTTGATCAAGAGCGGCAGCTTGTCGAAATCCTGGCCGTCCCACCGCGGGAAGGGTTGCAAGAGTTGCAACCGCTCGCTGGTCGGCGGAATGTCGACGGTCAAATTCGAGCCGTCTTCAGCCGGGGGCACATAGCCCTCCTCGCCCTTGGCAAACCCCTTGGCCGGCAATTCCTCACCCACCGGCGGCTGGAGTTTGAATTCCTTTCCATCGGCGCCTTTGACGGTGTGATTCACCGGATCGAAACCCAGATCGCCTGTGATGGCATACGCCGTCACGACTTCCGGACTGGCGAGGAAGGAGAGGGTTTCGTTGATCCCGTCGTTGCGGCCCGGGAAATTCCGGTTGAAGGAACTGACGATCGAATCCGCCTTGCCCTTCACGCCATCGGCCCGCTTCCACTGCCCGATGCAGGGGCCGCAGGAATTCGACAGCACCGTGCCCCCCAGCTTTTCGAACGTGTCGAGGAAGCCGTCGCGCTTCATCGTGTGATAGATGCGCTCGGAGCCCGGAGAGATGAGGAACGACGCCTTGGCTTTCAAACCAGCCTTCAGCGCCTGTTGCGCCACATGGGCCGAACGGCTGATGTCTTCATACGACGAGTTCGTGCAGCTGCCGATCAACGCTGCCTTCAACTCGACCGGATAGCCTTTTTCCTTGGCTTCCGCCTTCAATTTCGAGATTGGTCGGGCAAGATCAGGTGTATGTGGACCAACCACATGGGGCTCGAGCTTCGAGAGATCGACCTCGACGATCTGATCATAGTACTTCTCCGGCGACTGATAGACTTCCGGATCGGCTACGAGCAACTCCTTATTCGCGGTCGCAAGCTTCGACAGATCCGACCGATCCGTGATGTTCATATAGGCGACCATCTTCTGGTCGAAGGGGAACACGGAGGTTGTCGCACCGAGTTCCGCACCCATGTTACAGATGGTGCCCTTGCCCGTCGCGCTGATCGTCTCGGCGCCGGGGCCGAAGTATTCGACGATCTTGTTCGTCCCGCCCTTCACCGTGAGCAGGCCGCAGAGATAGAGGATCACGTCTTTCGGCGAGGCCCAGCCGCTGAGCTTGCCGGTCAGCTTCACGCCGATCAATTTCGGATGGAGCACTTCCCACGGCAGACCGGCCATCACTTCACCGGCATCCGCCCCGCCGACGCCGATCGCCAAGCCGCCCAACCCACCGCCGTTCGGCGTGTGTGAGTCGGTCCCGATGATCAAGCAGCCGGGGAACGCATAGTTCTCAAGCACGACTTGATGGATGATCCCGGCACCCGGCTTCCAAAACCCGATGCCGTACTTCTTCGCCGCGGACGCGAGGAAGTTATAAACTTCCTTGTTCTCGTCCATCGCGCGAAGCAGGTCCTTTTCCGAGCCCATTTCAGCGCGAATCAGGTGATCGCAATGGATCGTGCTCGGCACCGCCGCCTTCTTCTTATTCGCCTGCATGAACTGCAGCACGGCCATCTGGGCCGTCGCATCCTGCATGGCGACACGGTCGGGACGCAGCGCCAGCATCGCCTTGCCGCGCTCCCAATTCTGCGTATCGAAGTTGTCGGCGTGCGCGACGAGAATCTTTTCCGCCAACGTCAACCCGCGGCCGAATTTCTTCCGGGCCTTGGCGAGCACGTCCGGCATCTTCGCGTACAGTCCTTTGGCTAGATCGAGTGACATCCCTCTCTCCTTGCAGTCAGACTCGGCATCGAGCAACAGGCCGAGGAGTCACGCGCCCCTCGTCCCCACACAACTCGTCACCGGCCCTGCGTCAATGCGGCACTTCCCGCAGCCCTTCGAGCGGCGGGACCTCCCGCAACTATTTCAACGGTGGGACTTCACGACGTTTGGGCGCCGCGTAGTTCACCAGGTAATCGAACAGCCGGATCAAGCGGCTGTCCTGGCGCTTCTGATCGACCCAGTGGCCGATCAACCCGATCGTGCGCGACAAGATGAAGAAGCCGTTCAAGCTGTCGACCGGGAAGCCCAGATCGACGAGCACAGCCGCCATCGTGCCGTCCACGTTCAGAATCAAATTGTCTTTCTTGGCCGCCGTCACCTGCTCGACTTGCAACGCGAAGTCAAGGCAGGGCGTCTTGATGTTCAAACTCTTCACATAGCCGACAAGCTCCTTTACGCGCTTGTCCGGATTGCGCAGGCTCTTTACGCGGTGGCCAATGCCGGGCACAGGCCCGACGTTCTTCTTCATGTAGGCCAGGAACTCGTCCACGTTCATCTTGTTGTCGACCGCATACTTGAACCAGCGACCGGCATCCGTCACGGCGCCGCCGAAACGGGGGCCGATCATGATCAAGCCGGCGGCCACCGACTGCGAGAGACCGATCCCAGCGCAGGCCGCGAGAATCGTCGCATAGGCGCCGCTGACGCAAGGGCCGTGGTCGGCCGAGAGCATCATGATGCGCTTGATAATTTCCGCTTCCTGTTTCGAAATCAGCCGCTTGTCCCACAGCAAACCGATGACGTGGGGGATTTCGTAGCCTTTGTTGATGAGTTCGGAAGCCGGATAACCGTCGTAGCAGGGTTCGTCGCCGCGGTCGTCGCTGATCGTGGTGCGGATGAGCGGCGCGACCATCACTTCGTCCGCCTTCATCGCCTCTTCAACCGACTTCGGCAGCCTCGGCAGCACCGCCGGCTCGACCGGCTCCTTTACCTGGCCGGACTTGAGCAGCTCCTGATAGGTCTCCTTGATCGCCGGGCCGAGGGCGCCGAACGTCGCCGGGACGAGCGCGCCGGCTTTCTTGAGCGCATCTGACTTCGAGCGGGCCGAGCCTTCGCCCTTCATGCCTTCCTTGGCGCCGGCATGGCCGAACTTCATGCCCTTCGGCAAGCTCTCCTGGCAGAACCCGGAGACAACGCCGATCAGCTTCACACGGCGCTTCTTCGCGCCATACCATTCGGCCGCCCGTTCTTCGAGGTCACCGCCCATTTCGCCGACGATGATGACCGCTTTCGTCTGCGGATCGTTCTCAAACATTTCGAGGTAGCTCACATAGTCGGTGCCGGGATAGGCATCGCCGCCGATGCCGATCGCCGTCGTGATGCCGTCCGCGAACTGCGAGCAGATCCAGATGATTTCGTTCGAGAGGCCGCCCGACTTCGTGATGACGCCGAATGAGCCTTCGCGGTAGAGCTTCGAGAGCACGAGGTTGTCGAACGCGCCGCCGATCACGCCCAACCGGCAGGCACCGGCGGAAATGATGCCGATGGAGGACGGGCCGTTGAACACCTTCCCGAGCTTGCGTGCATGGGCGCCGAGCAGCTTCGCGTCCTTTTCGGGCACGCCCTCGGTGATCATCGACACGACCTTGATGTGCGCATCGTCGAGCGCTTCCATCCCGCCCTTCATTGCGCGATCCGCGCCGATGTAGACCAAGCTGGTGTTGATGGTCGGGTGATTCTTGGTCGCTTCGGCGATAGTCTTATAGACAGGGATGGCGATGAGCCCGCTGCCGTAGGGCACTTCGTTGGTCTTGCCGGCGTCGGGGGGATAGACAAACGCTTCAACGTTGAGTGGGCGCTTGATCAGGTAGCAGAACTCCGCCATGCGGCGCGCGGCGTTCACGCCGGCCTGCCCGCCCTGAATTACCACCCGGGTATCTTTGTTTGCCAGAATACTCATCGGAATCTCCCTCTTTGCTCAATCCTGAGTTCTGAGTGATGAGTGCCGAGCGGAGAGCAGAGGCGACTGCTCAGCACCCGGACTCAGCACGCGTTTTTACTTCTGCAACGCTTTGTCGACGATGTCCGTCAGCGGGGTGTTGCGGTCGAAGACGTTAATGTCGAAGCCTTCGTCCTTCAGCGCGCGCATGGCGTCCAGACCTTCTTTCTCGCGCGGCCCACCGCGGCGCACCCAGATTTTTACGTTCTTCAGCTTGCCATCGGCCTTCGCCTTGCGGAAGCCGTTGATGATGCCGCCGAAGGTCTTCTTCACATCGGTGAAATTGGCAATCGCCCCGCCGACGATGATGTTCTTGATACCGGGCAGCGAGCAGACTTTTTCCGTCAGCACTTCCACCGCCCAGTCTGGCGGATCGCCGGAGTACTCGGCATAGTTCGCGAGCTTGCCGCCGCGTGCGACGACCGCATCGGAGTAATACACGCTGGCGCCGCCGCCGGCCGGGAGCATCGCGGTATCGCCGCCGGGGATTTCGATGAATTTGACCGAGCCCTTGATCTTGCTGTCGACCGCCATGACTTCCATCTCTTCTTTGCTGTACGCGCGGCCGAATTCGGCGGCGAACTGGAAATTCCAGTCCGGGTGCCGGAACTTGGCGTCACCATCCAGCAGCGTCACCGCATCGAGTGCGACCAATTCACCGTCGCTCTCGCGGGTCACGACCGGATTCACTTCCAGATATTGGGCATCTTCGTTATCGAAACAGGTGAACATCTTGCCGGCAAAGTCGGCCATCTTCTTGGTCAACGGGCCGGTGAATCCGGCGTCTTTGGAGAGTTTTTCGAGGGCTTCGGGGCTGGGGGACTGTCCGACTTCCAAGCAGAGGCGCTTCACGCGATCCCAGTTAGATTCGACCTCGATGCCGCCGCAGTTCGCGACGAGAATCTCGCTGCCTTCGCGGGTCGATTTCACCGCACAATAGTATTCTTCCTTGTGGGCGATCATCTCGGACACAATGACCTGGGTCACAGTGATGCTGCCGACTTGGCGGCCGATCATTTCCTTGGTCGCGGTGATCGCGCCGTTGAGATCCAGCCCGACCTTTACCAGCCCGAGCTTGAACCGGGACCCGAGCGCCTCGTGCGCCTTGGCCACAAGCTTGACGGATTTCATCCAGTCATTGGCTTGTCCGAGCTTGGACAGTTCGTCTGCGGAAGTGACGACCACATAGTTGGGGACATGAATGCCCCACTTCTTCATCAGTCCCATCCCGGGACCTTCGAGCACCTTGGCCATAACGTCGCTCCTTAGGGGTATGTTGGGCTGCGCTAAAGGGAGACGGATTCTAGCGAAATCGCGGGGATGACTCAATACACCAGAGGTACTAATTGCGTGGGGATCAAAAGGCCTAGCAGGTAAGCAGGCACTGCTCGAACAGGCCTAAGTGTCTGTTATTACAGAAACTTGCCGGAGGAGTCCCGAGCGGGAACTGTCCGCTCTTCCTCGACCAGGCCTTTTTACTTGGCAGACCGGGCAATAAAACGAGCTGCGTTCGCCGGATAGGCGCCGTATCACCTGCCCGCACCGGTTGGGGCAGGGCTCCCCTTCCTTCCCATACACCAGGTGGTGGAGCTTAAAGTGCCCTTCCGTTCCATCCGGGGCGAAGAAGTCCCTCACGCTGGACCCCCCGCAGGCTATCGCCTCGTGAAGGACCTCTCGTGTCACCTCATACAGCTGCTCGACCGTCTTCGGCCGAAGAACAGATGCGATCGCATTGGGATGTATTCCGACGCGAAACAGAATTTCGTTGGCGTAGATATTCCCGATGCCGGCGATGGTTTGTTGGTGCATCAGCAAGGGCTTGAGCCGACCCCGACGGCCTCTGATAATTTGGTGAAAAGTTTCTGTAGAGACCGTCAACGGATCATGCCCAAAACGCCGGTCGAGATACCGTTCCAGCCCGGCTTGATCGAGCAACGACATGCGACCGAAGCGGCGCGGATTCCAGTAACGCAGCTCTTGTTCCCGGCCGCCGAAAAAGGTCAACCGCACATGAACATGTTGCGGGTGTCTGGTTTGAGCCGATGGGAACAGAAGCAGGCCGGTCATGCCGAGCTCGGCGACGATGTAGCGCACCTCCTTGTTCTTGGTAAATCGCAACGCGACGCTCTTACCATAGCGAGCCACTGCCTGCAGCCGTGTGCCGGAGTACCAGCCGCGGGTTCGATATCCTTCGCGCACGATGTCGGTGCGGCCGATCCGCAGATCCGTCAACGTGGCGCCCAGCAGACGATCGCGAATTTGCCTCGCGACGACTTCGGCTTCAGGAAGTTCAGGCATATTTCAAAAGCATTCAGTGTTTAACATTTAATGGTCTCTGATCGATTGCCCAGAATCTCAAACCATTGAACACCAAACATTGCCCCTTGCAAATTAGGTGTTTCGACGAAGTCGCAACTGTCGCACCTGTTCTATCGCCGACTGGATGTTTGGAAGCGGCATGGCACCGGGCCGTTGCACTTTGACCAAATTGAGCACGTCGGCGTAGGACCGTCCTTCGACGCAGCAGAGGTACGCCATGACGACCGAGACGGATCGGCCCATGCCGGCGCGGCAGCAGACCATGACCCGATTGTCCGGAAGCTGCCGTTCCACCCACGCGACGGCCCGATCCAGCGAAGTGATCTCGGCTTCTCCGTATTCCTTGAGTGGAATCCTGTCATACACCACACCGGCCGGCGCCTCGATGGCATATTCCTCTGCCACAAGCAACAACGCGCCGATTTCAGCCGGAGGTCGCTCCGCATCATAGATATTCCCCACGGAGAGCTTGTCCGTGATCTGGTGCATGATATCGTGGACCCGGCCTCGATCATCGCGAGCGTGGTTGCAGCCCGCTTCTACCGAACGTTATACTCCCGCAAGGAGGCCAGTTTCCATGCCGGGACCGACTGTTCAGGAAGTCGAAACGAGACTGTCGACGGTCCAATGTGCGATCTGCAAGCAGTCCAACTTCGGGATCGACCAACGCTTCATGCAGGCGGACGGCGAATGGCGCGGGGTCTGCAAGAAGTGCTTTTACAGTTTCCCGGTCTACACCGACATGGAGTTCTACCAACGCACGCAGCCGGACATTCCCTATCGCCTGCGAGAAATCTCTTGTACGGCGTGTAACCATCGCGGAGTCAGCCTGGATTTCCGGGCCACCATGTCGGTCCGCGAAGCCTACTATTTCGTCACCTGCCAGGGCTGCAAACGGCAGTTCCCGGAGAAATCGTCGCTGGAAGCATTTGAGTAGCCCCCTTTACGCAACTCCGTCGTGTATACTCAAGCCATGGATGAGAAGCCTAAACAGCAGCCGCCTGAGGAAACTCCGAAACCCCGCAAAGAGATCCCCCTGATCTCGGTACCGAACGACCGGGAGATGATCGCGGAAGAGATGGCAGATCTGTTCGATGAAGATACAGTGACGCATCAGCACGGTAGCTCAGAACCAGAAGCAGACTAACCTCTTCTCTTACAACTCATCAAAAACACCAGCAAGCAGGAGTTTCCTGCCTCACACCTCCCGGCGCGACCCTTCCCGATCCATCGTCAACTGGTCCCGTTTCCACCCTCTCCCCCTTTTCGAGTCCAGGTGGAACGGATGCGCGCTGAGGACTGCGGCAACGCGGACACTGCCGATCAGAAGCGCTCACGGTGCCGACGCCCCGTTCTTCTAGTCTGGTAAGGGGCGAGGCCAACGGTACATGAGGTGTCACTCACCCCCGATCAACACATGATGACGCAGACGAACGCGCGCACCGTTCGTCACCTGATTCTTGGCTAGATTGAGCGGATAATCTGCACTGTCGCACCTTGCTCGATCCGCCCCAGCGCTGACACCTTGCCATTCTTCTCTTTTCGAACGATCCGTTCGATCTGCACGATTGCGCCGCGATGCCATTGATCGAGCGCGGCATTCTGCGGCGAGGCGAAGCGATCCTGCCGCCCGACTTCTTGCCGGCCTTGCTCATTACAGAGCCAGGCCCGCTTCTCGCCTTTCAGTTCCCGCAGTTCGCTCACCACTCGGTAGATGTCAGGCCGACGGTCGACAATTGTCTTGCCGTCTTTCCGCAGCAACAGATACGAGAACTTCAGCGCGTCTTTGATGAAGCCGACTTCTTCGTCGATTTCCTGAATCGATGACGGCGGTTCCCACGCTCGCTCTTCGTGGCACCAGTCATTTGGATGCATCAAAGCCGGGCAGTTATTCTCGTGAAGGCAGGGGCTGTAGACCGTGCAGCGTTTCTCTTGCAGTAGCCGGTCACGAACTTGATGGAGAGCACGCGACGTTTCGCGTAGCGCCGGCTCAACAATTATCACTGTGCCGGATGGCGTCAGCAGTGACAAGGCTTCGGCCACCAAAGCGGTTCGTGCGGCGATCGGGTCCTTCGCATCCGCATGCACCTCGTTAAGGCAGTTAGCGAGTACGATAAGGTCGAATGGAGCCCCTGCTCTCACCTGATCCAACCAGGCATGCCGTTCAATGTCGCCTTCGCACGTCTGGAGCGTCGCATTCGCGATGCCGGCTATGTGGCAATAATGGCTCCACAGCTGCACCGCCTGTCGGTGCGCAGCTGACGAACTGTCGACTGCAACGACAGACAAGGCGTCTGTCGTCCTTTGCTCATGCCACCAGTCGAGGAGAGCTAACGCGGCGGTACCTGGACCGGAGCCCAGATCCAGCATGGACAATCGTCTGGCCGGTTCCATGATCGACAACTCGTCAAGCAGCACCTGGATCTTCGAGAGATTCACCGGCAGGAAGTATTGAAGATACGCTGAGGCCAGGACCGGATCTTCGAGATATGGGCGGTCCAGCGACGTCCGTTCTTTGGTGAAGAGGTGCGACAAGCGGGCGATAGCCCGCACAAGCTTCTCGTCCGAGATCCCTTCCTTTTCAGCTGCTTGGCCGATGGTGTGCAGGAGCAGTGGCGAGAGAGTCGCAGGGTTGTGGGGTTGCATGGCCCCAGTGTATGCTCACCCTAGCAGGGAGGACAACCATGACCGATGACATCCTCAAAGCCTATAAAGAAGTCGAGCTGGCGGTCGAACGCTATACCAAGCTGCTGCAGGAACATGCCGTGATGCTCCAAAACATGGAGCCGCCCGGCTCCGACAAGGTGGTCCGCATGAGCCAGGGGTCAAAGGCCATGCGCGATAGCGCCATGATCTACCTCTCCTACGCCAAATACGTGGCCTATGGTATGCCGAACAGCGAGGAAATGGTCGAGGACGAGATACAGGGGTGAGCGTTGAGCAACGGAGAAAACGAAAGGGCCCGATCCTCTCCAGGATCGGGCCCTTCGTATTTTCAGACAACGTGCGTCAGATGCTGCGCATGAAGTGGGCGACTTCGTCCGGGTTGACGGCTCCGCCCAGGATCTGCGACATCGCCACGTTTGTGGACTTCTTTCCGGTCAACCCGGACTCGACTTCGTCCACGATCAATTCCACCGGCATCGACTGGCCGCCATACACACGCGGGCCGCCGATGATCTTGGCTTTCGAGTAACCATAGATGGCGGTCGCCACTTCTTTCGCCAGCCAGCCGACGTAGTTGAATTCAGGCACGACAATCAGCTTGGCCTTGCCGCAGAGCTCCCGCAGTTCCTTGGTCGGGAACGGACGGAGCGAGCGGACCTTGATCAAGCCGACGTTCAATCCTTTTTCCTTGCAGAGACGAACCGCTTCTCGTGACTGCGCCGCGGCGCTGCCGGACGCGATGATAAGCGCGTCGGCGCCTTCGACGTTTTCTGCGCTCAACAAGCCGCCAAGGTACTTATTGATGTATTTTCGCGAACGCTCGACCGCCGCCCAGACTTCCTGCTGCCAGACCGCGTGGATGTTGTACGCCATGAAGTTTGATTTCTGAACCGGGGCGTCGCGGGACAGACGCGCGGGAGGATTTTCCGCATCCAGCACGGGCACGGCACCACGCCAGGCTTCGCGCGGCGGGAGCTTGATCCCGCGATCCTGCATGCGGACGTAGCCACGGGCGTGGGTCACAAAGAAGCCGTCACAGCAGACGCCGACCGGCAGGGTCACATCGTTCTTTTCGCTAATGGTGAAACCGGCCATTGTAAAGTCAAACATGTCCTGCTGGTTCTCGGCGTGGAAGACGATCATGCCGCAGTTCAGCAAATAGGACACTTCGATGTTGTCCGGCTGAATCGCGAGCGGCGCGTTGACCACGCGGCACGTGAACATGGCGACGACGGGCAGCCGGTGGCCGGGCCAGGAGGCGATGCCCTCGAGGCCGCGCAATGTGCCGGGACCGGCCGTCGCGGTGTAGCAACGGACGCCAGACCGGGAGCCTCCGGCGATCGCGGCCATGACGCCGACTTCTTCCTCGCCGCGATAGTATTCCTTCACATAACCTTCGCCGTAGAGCACGCCGACCAACTGCATGGTTTCGGATTGCGGAGTGATGGGATAGGCGATAGCGAGATCGACGTTGGAACGTCGGACGGCTTCCTTCGCCGCTTCACTGCCGGTAATGAATTCCTTGGTCCGCGGCGCCTCGAGGAACATGTACTCCGGCGTCACGATCTTCTGCTTCTTGGCCGCTTCGTGCGGATCTTTTTTCCCGTCGGACTTGGGAACCGCCACACTGGTGATCGGATCGCCCTGGGGATTAGTCTTGACTTCGGTTTCGCTCATGGTCGCACCTCGTTAAATGGTGAGCCGCCGGCTCAACCTACCCTTCGCGCTTCATGTGTTCCGGAGAATGTCCGAACATGGTTGCACTGCCCGCCCCGCCCGGAGTCGGAGCAAAGGCCATGGGATTCGTGTGGGTCTTCCCGCCGTGGACCTTCGATTGCGTACCGGTGAACCGGACGTTCTCGCCGTTCTCCGGCAGCTTGATGCCCATCTGCTCACGAACTTTCTTGAAGATCTGCGCCACCCGCTTGATCTTCAGCGTATCGGAATCCCGGATCGTGAGCATCGCATCTTCGTGACCCTGCTCGGCGCAGATGGCCATCGTGCAACAATTCGTCCCAGCACGGATCATCTTCAACGTGAGATTCGCGTAATGGCAGTGGACACCGATGAAGATACAGGCTTCGATCTTGTTGCCCCAAATGGTGAGATTGGGGTGGTTGGGGTTGATGACTTCTTCCGGATCGATCTTCGGATACTTCGGACGATAGTCGGGCATCGGGATGATCATGACTTGGGGAATCTGCGCGGCGATTTCCAGCGTAGCCTTGGCTTTTTCCACTGCATGATCGTTCCAGGCCCAGAGCAACAGCGGTCCCGGGAAGATCGTCGCATTCGGGCTCGTCAACATCTTGCGCGCCATCTCCTCGATGACGACTTCCTCGTTCGGCTCGAGCAGGCCATAAAACAAGCCCTGCCCGGGATCGGGCAGCGACACCCCCAACTGCGCGGCCGAAGGCGGATGGAACCCCGCCGGTCCCGGAACGATAATGCGCTCTCTCGTGTCTTGTGTCGTTGCCACGCCTCTTCCCTTTCTTGGAGCTTATCCGACGACCGGGCTCGCCAACACCGCCGTCGTGCTCTTCTCGCCATAGGTCACGTTGTCGGTCAGCGCCGCTTTCGGCAGCTGATCGATCATGATCATTTTAATGGCGTTGTTCTTGGCCATGTTGTCGCAGACCCAGACGCACTGAGCGCAGCCCTTGCAACGATCCACCGCCACGTAGGCCGATCCGTACTTGAAGCCTTTGTCCTTGCCCATCTCGTCGCTATAGAGGATGGTGTTGGCTTCCGGGCAATACTGCGTGCAGAGCTTGCAGCTCTTGGCCGCGCAAATTTCGACGTTGATATCGGCTACAAGATACATGGTGCTCCTTTATGCGGTCGCGGCCGCCACAGGCGCTTCCGCCCGCTTGACATCCGGCGACGCCCATCCGTGATCGACGGCATAGTTCCATCCCGCGCGCATCACGGCGACGTTCTTCTCGATCAGCTCCTGTTTCTTCTTGAACTTCCGCTCGACCACGCTGTCCAACGCCGCGGTTCCGCCCGAGACGACGAACCCCTTGCCCAGGAAGCGGTCCTTCACGGCCTGGTCCAAGCCTTCCATGTTGGTCAGCCCTGTAATCGCTCCGATACAGCCCATCAGCGCCATATTGGTCGCCAGATCCATCCCCGCGACTTCCAGCGAGATCTTCGTCGCCGGGAAATAATAGAGTTTTGCGCGGCGTTCTTCCAATTCTCGCGCCTGGTCCTTGTGCAGCTTCATGGGGCCGTCGTTGTTGATCAGCGCAATCCCGTCTTCCTTCAACCCGAAGTAGAACGGCATCGTATACGACTTGCCGTGCGTGATGACTTGGGGATGGAAGATGATGATGATGTGCGGGAACGTGATCTCGCCGATCTCGTAGATCGCCTCGTCCGACACGCGGACGTAGCTCTCGACCGGCGCCATCCGTTTCTCCGATCCGTAGAACGGCACGATCGTGCTTTCGCCGCCGGCATTGATGACGGCGGTGCTGAGAATGTGCGAGCCGGTCACGACGCCCTGGCCGCCGACCCCCGCCATCCGAATGTTGAACCGCTTTGCCATGGTAGCCTCCCTTTATTCGTCGGCAGCGATCACGCTTTGCCGGGAATCGCGCCAGCAGGAGCGGCCGGCTTCGGCAAGAACTCCTTGTAACCGTACCGTTCAGTCAAATACTGCTTGGCTTCTTCGCTGATATATTCGGAAAAGGCGTAGCGGTCGTTTTCGACCGTCTTTGCGTCTTCCATGACTTTGTCGGTCGGGATCGCGTACTCGATGTTGCAGGAGGTGTAGGCTTGGATGTATGTGGAGCCGACTTCACGGGCGATCAGCACGGCTTTCTTGATGACGCTCTCGACGCGGCGCGGGTTGTTCGGCACGACGGTCGCGACGTAGGCGCAGCCGGCGACCTTCGCCATTTGCACCATGTCCATCTTCTCGAACTTCTTGCCGAGCGGGGCCATCTTCAGCACGGCGCCTCGGTTCGTCATCCCGCTCTCCTGGCCGCCGGTGTTGCCGTAAACTTCGTTGTCCAGCATGATCGTCGTGAAACGTTCCTTGCGGAACCAGGAGTGGAGCACTTGCTGGAAGCCGATGTCGGCGGTGCCGCCGTCGCCTGCCATCACGACCACGTCCTTCGGCTTGTCACCGAACCGCAGCCGGAGACCGCGGGACAGTCCGCTCGCCACGCCGTTCTGATCGCCGTAGTTGCCGTAGACGAAGGGAATCGCCGCCTGGGAAATTGCGAGACGGCCGCAGCCGGCAGTGCCTACGGTGATGGTGTCTTCCGGATTCGGGAAGGCGATCATGGCCAGGCGGATGAACAACGTCATCGCGCAGCCTGCGCACATCGGATGCTCTTCGAGCACTTCCTTGAAGCTGCCCATCTGGGACACCGAAATCTTCTTTCCGAAGGGGCCATGTTCGACCATGTCCCGATATTCCTTCGGCATGAACTTTTCGAATCCGTTTGAAAACTTCACGTAATCGAGACTCATCTGGCACCTCCCTTATGTCACGGCCACGGCCTCCCGTTGCCGATGGGTCCATTCAAGATCGCAAAATCGAAGACAACCAGCGGGAAATTCAGGATGGACGGCTCACGACCACCTTAACGCCGTGCTCCGCGTGGCGGCCATCCTAGCAAAGCTGAAAAAAGACTGTCAATTATTGGCTCTGAATTGCGTCGAGCTTGCCGAGCCTGGTGAAAAGTTTATAACTTCCTGAAATTCAATGCAACTTTGCAGAAGGCCCACCACCTCCGAAAGAAGGCCTAGACCCGGTGGACCGGATAGGCCATTCGCCCCAAACTTCGTCGTTAACCAAAGCGAACGCCCCAGATTATCCTGAAAAAACCCCAAGGAATCGTTGCCGATGGCCGGGAATCCGTTTACACTGGTCTGATGCCACCGCGCGTTCACATTCCCGGCGAAGATGACGCAGGGGTCCATGTCGGGGGAGTCCATAAGCGGCCGCCGATCCCTGACAATTCGCTCAAGGCCGAATGCCCAAAATTCATGGCCCACGGCCCCTGTGGCGGTGTGCGCAAAGGCGGTCTGTGCGAAGTATATCCAGAGATGACATGCCCTTGGGTGTCGATGTTCATCGAGCTTGAAAAGATCGGCCAGACTGAATGGATGAAACAAGTCTAAAAGCGGTGAGGAGTGAACGGTGAAAGGTAAGGGGTTAAACAAGAACGAACGACCAACCAAGCTAGGATACAACGAGCGGCATGCAAAGAGCGGCATCACGGCTCTATTACCCGACATCGAAACGTTCCCCAATCAGTATAAAGGCTACGAAATCACCATCGAGATTCCGGAATACACCGCCATTTGCCCCAAGACTAACCTGCCAGACTTCGGCACGATCGTCATTCACTACATGCCGGACAAGGAATGTCTCGAGCTCAAAGCCCTCAAGATGTACATCCACGCCTATCGCAATCTGGGGATCTTTTACGAGAACGCGGTCAATCGCATTCTTCACGACATCGTGAAGGCCTCCCGGCCGGTCTGGGCAAAAGTCACCGGCACCTTCACGGCAAGAGGCGGGCTGTCAAGTAAGATCGAAGCCCGGTATCCCTGAGTCCGCTATTCGCTAATCGTCAAACGTCAATCGAGTCAAGAAAATGCTCCGGTCCTTCCGGGTGACGGATGACCGTTGACGGATGACGGACCTTTCCCCATGGCCACTTACGCAATCGGCGACGTCCAGGGCTGCTCCGCACAACTGGCCCAGCTGGTCAAAAAAATCGGTTTCGTTCCTGGAAGCGATCGTTTGTGGTTCGTGGGCGACCTAGTCAATCGTGGGCCTGATTCTCTTGGCGTGCTCCGCTACGTTCGCTCCCTCGGTGAATCCGCGCGCGTCGTGCTCGGAAACCATGACCTCTTTCTCCTCGCGGTCTCCGAGAACGTGGTAGCGCTGCGAGCCAAGGATACGATCGCCGATGTGTTGAAGGCCGAGGATCGGCAGGAGTTGATCGACTGGCTTAGACACCAGCCTTTCCATTACCGCGAGCTGTCGTTTTTCATGGTACACGCCGGCCTGCTCCCTCAGTGGTCCGCCGAGGAGGCCTCACAATTGGCCCAAGAAGTCGAAACGGTGCTCCGGGGAAGCGACCATCGCTCTTTCCTGGACACGCTCTTTCACGAGTCTGTCGTGACCTGGAATCCCGCCCTGAAGGGGAACACTCGGTTGGCGACCATTGCACGCGCCCTCACCAGGCTCCGCACCTGCACCCCGGGCGGTGATACGTCGAGTTTTTCCGGCCCGCCTCAAGAGGCTCCGCCCGGTTATCTCCCCTGGTTTCGCGTGCCCGCTCGCCGCAATGCCGACACGACCATCATCACCGGCCATTGGGCTGCCCTGGGCCTTCATATTGAACCCAACCTGCTCGCGCTGGACAGCGGCTGCGTCTGGGGACGGCAATTGACGGCGGTGAGGCTGGAAGATCGGAAAGTGTTTCAGGTGGAGGGATTGACCCGCCGGTGAAGAACGCTCTTCCTACACTCCGGCGACAAGGCGCGGCAATGGAACCTGTTCTCCGATCCCGAACGAGATCGGCTCTTTGATCCCCTCCGGATCGACGTAAGTCCCGAACAACCTGTCCCACGTCGAGAACGTCACGCCGAAGTTCGCATTAGACAGTGCGGGATTCTCGCTGTGATGAACGTGATGGTATCGCGGCGTCACGAAGATCCATTCCAGCCAGTTCGATCGCCAGGTCACGTTCATATGCATCCAATCGTTCAAGAGCATGTGAGAAGAAAGGACTGCCAGATACATCCACCAGGGAGCCTGGGCGAAGACTGAGAAGGCGAACATCCAAGGGAGATTGAACAGCACTTGTTGTGGCAGCGATGCCCGGTATCCGGCAAGCCAATACATGTGCCCCGGCGAATGGTGCCACTTGTGGATCCGCCAGAACGGGGCCAGGTGCAGAAACCGATGCACCCAGTAGGCGCCGAAGTCGCCCATGATGTAATAGAGCGCGAAAACAGCCGCAGTCGGGAGAGCAAGGATGAATTCAGGTACCGCCGGCTGAACCACGATCCGTTCGCTCACGTAGAGAGCGGCAGGGAGCATGAGATAGCCGACCATCGTCGCGCCGGCAATGTCCATCAAGAGAACGGACCGATAGGGAACAGTTCGTGCCGGCACGATCCACTCGAGTGTGGTGACGCAGACCACCCTCGCCGCAAACAAGAGCGGAATAAAGAGATCGTGATCAAGGACAAACTGACGGAACTCCCGGCTCAACAACCACTCAATCCACTCCATCGTATCGATTTCCCCTATCACCGTGAGAATTGAAGGGTGGACTCTATCAAACGGGTCCACATGTGTCTCCCCCCCTTTCGAACGGGAAGGCCTGTCTCTGTTTGCGCTTGAAACCCGGGAGGTCCCGAATTAGGAAGGAGTCAGGTGAGGTTGTCTGAAGGTTCTAGTGGTAACTTTCCGAATCTGAAGGGAATTTGCCCTGCTCGACTTCTTCCTTGTACCGGCGGAGCGCTTGCAGTGCGTCGGCTTTCAAGTGGGCATAGGGCTTCACAAACTTAGGAACGAACTCGTCGAACAGCCCGAGCAGATCGTAGAGAACCAGCACCTGTCCGTCGCAATGGGGACCGGCGCCGATCCCGATCGTGGGAATCGACAGCTGCTCGGTGATCTTTTTCGCCAGTAACGCCGGCATCGCTTCCAGCACAATCGCCGCTGCTCCCGCCGCTTCGAGCGCTTTGGCATCTGCGATTAGTGCGGCTGCCTGCTCCTTGCCCTTGCCTTGCACCTTGTATCCTCCATACTGATGGACGGACTGTGGCGTCATCCCCAGGTGTCCAACGACCGGAATGCCGACTTTCGTCATCGCCTCGACGCGATCGAGTACGGCTGCGCCGCCTTCCAGTTTGACCGCATGGGCACCGACTTGCAAAAACCGCCCGGCGTTGCGCAGCGCGTCCACATGACTGGCCTGATACGACATGAAGGGCATGTCGCCGATCACGAGCGACGTCTTCGCCGCATCCGCGACAAGCTTGGTGTGATAGAGCATATCCTCCATCGTCACGGAGAGGGTGTTGGGCTTGCCTTGAACCACGACGCCGAGGGAATCGCCGACCAGAATGGCTTCGATTCCAGCCTGTTCGACCACGCGGGTGAACAGCGCGTCGTACGCCGTAACGACGATGAGCTTCTTCCCGCCCTTGTATTGCCGGAGTTCGGGAATCGTCATCAGCCGATCTCCGCCCTGGTGATGATATCCCCCAGACGGTGTGTCGCCTTGATCGCCATGATATGCACGCCGTCGCAATGGGATCGCACCGCCTTGATCGTGCGGACCGCGATGTCGACTCCGGCATCCTCCGCTTTATCGCCCGCGGCTTTCAATTCTTCGATCATTGCCTGTGGCACGGACACGCCCGGGATATTGGCATTCATGAACTCGGCCATTTTCGCGTTCCGGAGCACCAAGATGCCGGCCAATACTTTCACTTTAAACGACCGAACCGCCTTCATGAATGCCGCGAATTGCTCCGGATTGTACACGGCCTGCGTCTGAAAAAACTGCGCGCCCGCTTTCACCTTTACTTCGAATTTCGCCAGCATCGGCCCGATCGGATCGGCCTCCGGCGTCACGGCCGCGCCGATTGTGAAGGCCGTCGATCCATCGAGCTTGTTCCCGGCCATGTCGCGTCCGTTGTTGAGGCCCTGGACCAATTGCATCACCTGGACCGAATCCAAATCATAGACCGGCTTGGCTTCTTTATGATCGCCTACAGTCGGATAGTCACCGGTCAGACAAAGAATATTCCTGATGCCCAGCATATGGGCACCCATGAGATCGGATTGCATCGCGATTCGGTTCCGGTCCCGACAGGTCAACTGCATGACCGGATCGTGGCCCATTTCATAGAGGAGGCGACAAACCGGAAGGGAACCGGCCCGCACCACGGCAGCCGTGTTGTCCGTCACGTTGACGCCGTCCACTCGACCCACCAGCTTCCTGGCGCTCTCCAGGACGGCGGAGATGTTAGTGCCCTTCGGGGGGTTGTATTCGATCGTGACCGCAAACTTCCCCTGGTCCAGCACCTGTTTCAGTCTCTTGGGTTCATTGCTCATCCGCCCGCACCTTCCATCAACGTGCCAACCGCGTCTTCCCCTACCCGCGCGCGATTCCAAACTGTCTCATAGCAGACTCCACCGTATTGTCCAGCAACATCGCAATCGTCATGGGCCCGACGCCGCCTGGAACCGGACTGATCCAGCCGGCCTTCTGGCTGACCGGTTCGAAATCGACGTCCCCGCACAACTTCCCCTCCGGGGTCTTATTGGTTCCCACGTCGATCACCACCGCGCCTTCCTTGACCATATCGGCCGTCACGAACTTGGGTTTGCCGATCGCCACAAGCAGCAGGTCTGCCTCCCGACAGACGGCGGGAAGGTCCCTGGTTTTCGAATGGCAAATGGTCACGGTGGCGTTACGCTGCAACAGCATGAGGGCCAGCGGCTTGCCGACGATGTTGCTGCGGCCGACGACGACGGCGCGCTTCCCCTCGATCGTCACGCCGGCAGACTCGATCATCTTGATCACCCCTTTCGGCGTACAGGCTTCGAAAACGGGGTTGCCTTCGACGAGCCGGCCAAAATTATACGGATGAAAACCGTCCGCGTCTTTGTTCGGAGAGACCGCCTCCAAGACCACGCGGCTTTCGATGTGCTTGGGAAGCGGGAGCTGGACGAGGATGCCGTGAATCTTGGGATCGGCGTTCTTCTTTTCGATAAGCGCCAACAGCTCGGCCTGCGTCGTCGAGGTGGGCAGCTTGTGGTCATCGACGTAGATGCCGGCCAGCTCGCAGGCCTTCTGTTTGTTCTTCACGTATACGTGGGAAGCCGGATCATCCCCGACGAGGATTGTCGCCAATCCCGGCTTTGTGCCCGTCTTGGCCAGCACCGCAGCGGATTCCACTGCGAGCCGGTCCCTGACCTGTTGTGCCAACGCTTTCCCGTCGATCAATTTCGCCGCCACAGTTCCCTCCGCGACTCAAGGTTGAGGTCAAGGCTTCGGCTTAGGAAATCGTGGGCTGAGACCTTCGCTCAACCTTAGCCTAAACCTTTACCTGCTTTCCAAGCGCGGCACCTTAGCAGGGCATTTTCAGGCAAGTCAACGTGGGAGAACAAGCGAGGCAAAACGGGCAAGGAGCATGGATGTCACGGCCCTCTCCCAGCACTGAGCAGGTCACGTCTCACCTCACGCTCCGCCTCTTTACCAGTTTTCTTGACAGGTTCTCTCCCTCACGTTTACGATGACTTTTATGATGGTATTTACAACGGCTTGCCGCGCTTGAAGATTTGCGCTCACCCCCACTCGCTTATGATCTCCCGAATCTGGAAGGCCGTTTTCCTCTGTACAGGTCTCGGCCTCTCTTCTACGCAGGTCTTTGCGCAGATTACCGTCACCGAGTTGCAGAGTCCGTACAGTTTCGTCAGCAGCCAAACGGGCAAAGAATACTTCATCTCCAGTATCAACGGAGAACCGGAGGCGGCGGACAACAACGGCTTCATTACCAAGCTCGATGCGAATGGGAAAGTCGCCGACCTCAAGTTCATCCAAGGAGGCAAGGGTAGTGTCACTTTGCACGCCCCGAAAGGCCTCGCGCTCGTGGACCAGACTCTATATGTGGCGGACCTCGACACCGTGCGCGCCTTCGACATCAATTCCGGCAAGCCGACGGCGGCCTTTTCGCTTGCCGAGGGAACGGCAAACGGCTCCTCCCGCGTGTCGTTGACCGATCTCGTTTCCGACGGCAAGGGGGTCCTGTACGGTTCGGACCAGCAAGCGAACCGGATCTACAAGCTCGATCTGTCAACGCATGCGCATTCAACGTTGATATCCGATCCGAGACTCGCCGGTCCTTCAGGCCTCGCGATCCATCCGAAATCCGGTCAGATTATCGCCGTGAGCTGGGAGAAGGGAAAGATCTTCGAGATCTCCCCCGGCGGAGTGATAACGGAACTCGTCTCGAACGGCTTTTTCTCGGGCCGGTTCAAGAATCTTCGCGGGGTGGATTTCGACCGATGGGGCAATATGTACGTGTCGGATTCCACCACGGGAAAGGTCTGGCGCATGACATGGGATAAACGTTTCCAAGTCATTGCGGAATATCTGCCATCACCGGGTGATCTTGGGATCGATCGTGCCAACAATTTGATTCTGGTGCCGTACGAAGTGGCTCACGCGGCAGAAATGAACGGGTTGGAAACACCGAGCGACGGCAAACCGAAAAAGGAGAAGCGCACTTTGGCAGATTACGGCTTCGTGCCTCCGCCTCCCAAACCGGCTCCGGAAGGGACTCCGAAGAAATGAGCCAATGCAGTTATTGCCGCCAACGGAAGGGGAAACGTCCGTGCCCGGCGTTGGAAGGGTCCATCTGTGCGCAATGCTGCGGCGAACACCGAATCGTCCGTGTCTCCTGCCCGGAGGACTGCCCGTATCTCGAAACCGGGAGCGACTATCAGCAGAAGCGCTTGAGCAGCCAGTTCATGCCGGTGCGGCGGGAGTTTTACCGGCAGTTGGGGGAACTCGGCGGGGAAAAGGCCGTCGCGCTGTACAATCTGATCGAAGTCGTGACCTTCAGTTACTTTCAGAGACGACGCGACGGGCAGGACGCCGAGATCATCGCTGCCATCCAGGCACTGCGCCGTACGCTAAGCCCGCTTCACGTGCCGGCCGCTCCGATGCCGGTCTTCGCGGAGCATTTGAAAAAGGAATATGAGACTTTCAAGAAACAGAACCCCCAGCAGATTGCGGATGGTTCCCAAGCGCCGGAAGTCCTGGACCGCGCGATTCAGTTTGTTTCGGACTTTTCAGGAACCGGATTCCAGTCCCAGCGGTTCCTGAGCGGCCTGATCGGATACGTGAAGGCTTACCACCCCGATATCGCCGCCCACCTCGGCAAGCAGCACGAGCCGGGCCACATTGTCCTGCCGGGACAATCGTTTTCGCCGCCTCCAATGCCTGAACCGCATGTCCATGGACCGGGCTGCGAGCACCACCATTGACGGTTCGGAGTCCGCCAAAGATGAGCCAGGAGAAAGAGCAGAAGGTCAGAAAGGCGAAGCGGGTCAATCTCCGCTGCACGTTGGGTTTCGCCTCCGACGAGATCGAAGGAGACGCCGTCGTGACCAACGTGTCAACTGCCGGATGCCGCGGCGAATCCGACGTCATGGTGGCGGAGGCGTTGGAGTTTCATGTCCTGCTCCACCTGCCCAATCAGCCGACCCCCGTCAGGGTCGATCGGGCGTCCGTTCGATGGGTGGACGGCAACGCGTTCGGTCTGAGCTTTATTCTCTTTATTCCCTCGGAACGCGCCAGATTGAGGACCTATCTCGAGGGTGTCAAGTAACGCGCTATTCGACGATCGTCACCGTCATCTCCGTCCGTTCATTCGGCAGATCCTGTTCGTTACGGGGGAGTTGCACGATCTTGTCGGCGACTCCCATCCCTTTCGTGACCTCCCCGAACACCGTGTATTTTCGATCCAGAGACGGGGAGGATTCCACCACGATGAAGAACTGAGATCCCGCTGTGTCCGGCTGGCCGGCCCGCGCCATAGACACGATGCCTCGATTGTGAGGCGTATCGGAAAACTCGGCCTTCAGGTAGATCGGCTCCCCCTTGGCATCCTTCGGACCGCCGAGCCCATAGGTCTCTTTCCGAAGCGAACTTTTCGTATTCGGGTCGCCGCCTTGAATCATGAAGCCGGGAATGACCCGATGGAAGGTCGTCCCGTCGTAAAATTTCTGCTTGGCCAGCTTGAGAAAGTTTTCGACATGACCCGGCGCCACGTCGGGCAGGAGGCGGAGCACGATTTCGCCCCAGGGCTGGCCCTTGGAGGTCACGGTGATGGTCGCGGTCGGCTGCTGATTGGCTTCCGTCATGAAGTCCTGTCGCCTTTCTGCGCTCACGGGAGCGCGTGAGAGTTCCGAATCTATTGCAGCACCCAGGGCGGCACCGGCACCCCTTCCATGCCGTCGCTGGCCCCGGCCCAATGGTCCCCGTCGTCGTCGCTGCGAAAGACGCCGGCGCTGGTGCCCACGTAGAGCGTCCCACCCTTGCTGCGGGCGAGCGCCTGCACCGAGAGCTCTGTTAACCCTTTATTGGCGGGCGTCCAGCGTCGCCCCTTGTCGGTCGTCCGGTAGACGCCGCGGCCCGTCGCCACGATCAGGTCCTTCTCGCCGGGCAGGATGCCCCGGATGGAATCGTTCGGCAGCGCGCGGCTGATGGGCCGCCAGGTCTCGCCGCCGTCCCCGCTCCGGAAGACCCCGCCGTCGAAAGTCCCCGCATAGACGGCCTGCTCCCCGTCGACCGCCAGCACGCGGATGAAATTCTCGGCCAAGCCCTCGTGATCCTTCAACCCATGTTGCAGGCGTACCCATTCGGACCCCGCCGCCTTGAACCGAAACACGCCCTTGCCGGACGTGCCCGCAAAAAGCGTGTCCTGCCGATCCACGGCGAGCGAATGGACGAGCACGTCGTCCAGCCCCTTGGTGACGGGGCCCCATTCCTTGTTGCCGCCCTTGAGCCGATACACGCCGTCGGCGGTCCCGGCAAAGACCTCGCCGCGCGAGACCAGCAAGGCCTTGATCTCCTTCCGTTTCAACCCGGCATTCCAGGCCTGCCAACTCTTGCCGTCGTCCTGGCTCCGGAAGATGCCCCCGCGGATGGTGCCCGCATAGAGCGTGCCGCCCGGCTCCATGGCCAGCGCGAGAATGAAGGGATCGCTCAAGCCCTCGTTGGTCGCCTGCCAGCGTTTGCCTCCGTCGTCGCTCCGGAACACGCCCAATCCGAAGGAACCGGCGAAGACCTTCCCCGCCTCGCCGGCCACCAACGCCTGGACGCTGGGCGGACGCCCCCCCGTCTGGTCCGATCCGGGGAAGGCCGGGGCTCCGGCGTCCGCCCGCAGGGGCATGGCGATAAGGGCCAGGCCGACCCACACCATGCCGCGCGTCCACCGCATCGATCCCGTCATCACGTCACCGCAGCCGATGCCCGGCCGTGCCGGTCGGCGTGGGAGCCAGTTCCTGCTCAGGCTGGGTATCCTGGTTCGATTGGCCGGCCGACTTCCGGCGCCCGAACGCATAGGCCCCCCAGATGCCGATTTCGTAGAGCAGGATCAACGGGACCGCCATGAGCAGCATGGTGAAGAGGGTTGCGTCCGGCGTCACGACCGCCGATACGATCAGGGCCACCATGATGGCATGCCGCCGAAACGCCGAAAACATGTCCGGCGTCGCCGCCCCGATCCGGCAGGCCATCGTCATGACCAGCGGCAACTCGAAGGCGAACCCGAAGATGAGCAGGAACTTCACGTTGAAATCCACGTAGGTTTCGACGGCAAGTTGCGGCGTGAGGGTGCGATCCATTCCGAAACTGACGAAAAACTGAATGACCAGCGGCAGGATCACCAGATTGCCGAAGGTCATGCCCAGGGCGAAGAAGCCCGCCGCCAGGCAAAACAGCGGAATGGCCCACCGCTGCTCGCGCGGCAAGAGGGCCGGCTCGACGAATTTCCAACATTGATAGAGGATCACCGGCAGGCTCAGGACGATGCCGGCCAGGAACGAGAGCTTGACCGACGCGAAAAGAGCCTCGGTGGGGCCGTAGAAGACCAAGTCGTCCTGGAAGGGACGCTTGAACCAGGCGATCAGATGAGAGGAGTAGGCGAAGGCCAGGGCAAACGACGCGCAGATCGTCGCGGCAATGACGATCAGCCGCCGCTTGACCTCGCGGATATGCGCGGCCATCGGAGGGAGCACCGCGGAGAGAAGCTTGCTTGTGGCCATGCCGTGATGCCTAGAGACCGCCGGGTCCGTTCAGGCCGAGGGCGCGCTGGCCCGGTACTGCCGGACCAGTTCGGCCATGCGATCCTTCTTGGCGAGTTTTTCTTTCTGGATGTGCTTTTTGGTCGCTTCTTCCTGGGGCGTCAGCACGTGCCGGCGTTGCAAGTCGGTCAATTCGACGTCCAACCGGTGATGGGTTTCTTCCAATTCCCGAAATTCCTGATTCGACTGGCGCAGCAACTGGGAAATTCGCTCGTCTGTCAGCATCCTGCACCTCCTGTCTCGCCGGGCTCGCCCGGCTTTCTATAGGGTGGATCGAGGCTGCTCGAGTCTAGAGCGGCTGCTTCTCCATCAAGATCGCATCGTCCACCGGCTTGTCGTAATAGGCCCGCCGGACACCGACTTGCCGAAATCCGGCCTGTTCGTACAAACGGATGGCTCCCTCGTTGGCGGCCCGGACCTCCAGCAAGGCCTTGTGGGCGCCCTGCGCGCGGCCGTCCGCCAGGGCCTGTTCGACGAGCCGGCGCCCGATTCCGCGGCGGCGCATCGCGGGGATCACGGCCACGTTCATCACGCGCAACTCCTCGAACACGACCCAATAACATCCGTAGCCGACGCAGCGGCGGGAGCCGGGTTCCCCACTGGTTCGACTTGTCTCGTCCCGCCGCTCCTGGACGGCCACCACGATCCGGCTGAACCGGTTGCCGGTCAGCTCGGCTTCGAACATCTTGCGGGTCCAGGCACGCTGTCCGGCAAAGGATTCTTGCTCGATTTGCAAGAGGAGGTCAAGGTCCTCCGCACAGGCCCGAACGAGGACGAGATCGCCGAGGTCCTGTTCCTGGCCGGCGCGGCTCATCGCGTCGCCTTCGCGGCTTCGGCCCGCTTCACTTCCGCTTCCGGCCGTTGGACGTAGAGGGGCGCGAGCGAGGGTCCAGCCAGGTCTCCGCGCCGCAGCCGTTCGAGTCCGGCCAATCCGACACTGACGGCAGACGCGGTCATGGCGGATGCCTCGGCTTCCGCGCATCGGATCCCCTGCCGTTCGAAGAGGGGAGCCAAGAGGTCCCGATGCCGCACCCACCCCTCGCCGACCGGCAGGATGCTCGCCGGCAACCGTTCCGGCAGGGTCGCCACAGGCCCGACCTGCGCCGGCTCCACCGTCGCCACGGTGTTCCCTTCCCATCGATAGAGAGCCCAGTAAACATCGTGGCTCCGCGCAATCAGCAGAGGACAGACCGTCTCGCGCGTACCGCGGACGTTCCAGGCCAAGGCTTCCAGGGTGGGAACGGCGACAATGGGCAGTCCGGCCGCCAGGCGAAACCCCATGACCGTCGCCAAGCCGACGCGCAGGCCGGTAAAGGAGCCGGGACCGATGGACACGGCCAGGCCGTCGAGTTCGCCGAGCGCGAGCTTGGCCGCCCCCAGCACGCGATCGATGGCAGGCACAAGGAGCCGGCCATGCGCGCCGGGCGCCGCGTCATCCACCAGACCGAGCACCTCGCCGTCGTCCAGGAGCGCCACGCTAAGACGGGTCGTGGCCGTGTCCATCGCAAGGATTTTCACGGTAGGATCCCCGCCTGGCTCAACTCTTCCGGCGTGAGGGTCGGATTCGGGACCAACTCGTGGAAACTTAACGTCAGGCTGCCCCGCCCCCGACCGTCTTTCGTGGTGGCCTTGAAGGGCTTCATCACGCCCGCCCTGCTGCCATTCTCCGCCCCATTGTCTGAAACACTTCCCGTTCCATTGCCGTCGCCGGCAGCGGACGGCAGCGGCCGAAAGTCTTCGAAGGTCGCGCTGGCGCGGACCGTGCCGTCCGGGCCGAGCCGCTCTTCCTGCACGACGAACAGGTTGGTCCGCTCGAACCAGATGCGCCGGACCACCGGCCCTGCGGCGCCGTTGAGGCCCGCCTCATGGACATCCAAGCGATAGCGGTCCTCGTCGTCGACCAACTCGACGGGGGCTCCGTCGGCGACCGGCTCCGTACCGATCGCGCCGCTCAAGGCCAGGCGGCTCAACTCCAAGGGCTTGCCGATCGGTACCGTCGCGCTCAACTGCTCCACCTGTCCCTCATACACCTTGCCGGAAGCCGGCAGCCTGAGCCGATACCGATCATCGTCGAGCCGCAGGTCGAAGAGCGGCCCTCCGATGGGCGAAAACCCTTGGACGCGGAGTGCATGGGGCCGGCGATAGTACATGGCCCCTTCGAGACGCTGCGACAGGAGCAGGCCGGGCCCGCTGACCTGCGCCCGAAAGAGCCCCTTGACCGTGCGAACGGCCGCATCCCGCTCTTTGAGCAAGGCTACCAGATGTTCGATCGTTGCCTGTTTGAGCGACATTTCCGGCGCAGGCTGAAACCACGCGCAGCCGCTCAAAAAGTAAAAAGTGACAAGCAAAAAGTGAAAAGTTAGCCGTAAGTTTTGCGCTAACCCTTTAGCTGTCATTTCACTTCTCACTTTCCACCTTTCGCGTTTCACGCCTTACGCTTCACTTAAAAATCGCATCCAACGCCTCGCCCACTTCACGGATGCCGATCATCTCGACGCCCTTCACGCGATCGAGCTTCGCGAGATTCCGTTCCGGCAGCAGGCAGCGGCGAAACCCCATTTTCACCGCCTCCTTCAGCCGCAACTCTGCCTGGCTGATAGCCCGCACCTCCCCGCCCAGACCGACTTCGCCGAAGACGATCGTCTGCCGGTCAATTGGCCGCTCACGCAGACTGGAGGTCACTGCCGCCACGATGCCGAGGTCGATGGCCGGCTCGTCGATCGTCATCCCGCCCACGACATTAATATAAACGTCCTGGCCCGACAGGTGCAGCCCCAGCCGCTTTTCCATTACCGCGAGCAGCAGCGACACCCGGTTGAGCTCCACCCCGTTGGCCATCCGCTTCGGCATCGCGTAGTTGGTCGGCGACACCAGCGCTTGAAGTTCGACCAGAATCGGCCGCGTTCCTTCCAGACTCGACACCACCACCGAGCCGGTGCTCTTCTGCGGCCGCTCGGCCAGGAACAGCTCAGACGGGTTCGCCACTTCTTCGAGACCCGAGTCCTTCATCTCGAAGACACCGATCTCGTTCGTCGAGCCGAAACGGTTCTTCACCGCGCGCAGAATCCGGTACGCGTGGCCCTTGTCGCCTTCGAAATAGAGCACCGTGTCCACGATGTGCTCGAGCAGCCGCGGCCCGGCGATGGCGCCCTCCTTCGTCACGTGCCCGATGATGAACACCGGCATGCCCGTCCGCTTGGCCAGGAACATGAGCTTGCCGGCCACTTCCTGCACCTGGCTGATCGTGCCGGGCGCGGAGGTCAGCTCGTCCGTGTAGACCGTCTGGATCGAATCCACGACGATCGCCGTCGGCGTGTGCGCCTGCACCTGTTTGAGAATTTCCTGCAGCGACGTCTCGGCCAGAATCAACAGATTGCCGTGCGCGATGCCGATTCGCTCGCTGCGCATCTTGATCTGGCGGGGGGACTCTTCGCCGGATACATAAAGCACCGGACCGTCCTTCGACGCCAATCGAGGCAGCGCCTGCAACAACAATGTGGTTTTGCCGATGCCGGGATCGCCGCCGATCAGAATGACCGAACCGGGGACGACACCGCCGCCCAGCACCCGGTCGAATTCGCCGATGCCGGTGCCGGTGCGAGGCTCGCCGACCAGTTCGATGTCCTCGATCGGAACCGCTTCGGATTGGATTCCGCCGAGCGCCGGCGGCCGGCCCTTGCCCGTGGCCGGGAGCCGCTCCTCCTTCATGCTGTTCCATTCACCGCAGCTCGGACATTTGCCGAGCGCTCGAGGGGCTTGATACCCGCAGGATTGGCAGTGAAACGTGGTTTTGGCCTTCACGGCCGGGGCCTCAATAGGGTGACGGGAGGATGGCTGCGGTCATTCTAAAACAACGGCCTCACGTGCACAAGGCTGGGACCGGCCAAAGGTAGCAGTTCACACTTGCGCCCCCTTCACATCCAGTACCACGTTGACGACGGTCCACGGGGCCTGCAGCCCCAGGACGGCTTGATAGAGTTCAAAGTCGCGCATCGCTCGGTGCCTCCTTTGGGAACGCCGAGCATAGCGCAAGTGCGGTCAGTTACCCACACGATTTCCGGAAGAGCCTAATTAATAGGCTGGAAGGGATGAACTCGGAGGCGGTAGTACGGCAGGACCGGGATGCCAGCAGGAGTAAAGCGAGCGAGCCGCTTCCGGTGGTCCGGTAAGGCGAGCGTTCATCCCCGTACGGTGCAAATGGCGGTGGCAGGTCAATGCGTCGTGCTACGACCGGAGAGTTCGCCCTTCGTCAGCCTCGCCTAAAGTTTCTTTCTGACCTCTTTCCACTCCTTTACGGATTTGGCCTTCTTCGGCAACTCGCCTTTCTCTGGCTCCGGCACAATCACCACCTCGATCCGATGGCCAGCCAGGACCTCGGCGAATCCCGCGTCCACCCTTCTCAACTTTTTAATTTTTTCCGCACCTCTTTCCAGTCTTTGATCAGGTGCGCCTTCTTGGGCACATCCTCCTCCTTGGCATCGGCCGGCAGGACGAGCGTCTCCATGCGGCGTGCCAGCGTGACATCGGCGAAATGCCTGGTGCTGCCGACGCCGGCCCGCACATTGTCCCATCCTTCCCGGTGCAGAAATTGGAGAAAGGCTTCCAACGGATCGGGACCGGGCGAGACCGCCACCACGTAACCGGGCGGAAACCCGGCTTGCGTCAGCCACTCGCGGTCGACCTGGTCGTCGTCGCCGGACAAATCGAGATAGATCACGTTGTAATAGTAGTCGCTCAGCCGCTTGAGCTCGACCGCCGCATCGGGCATAGCCTTGGGCTCGCCGGACGAGAGGAGCGGGAGCGGTAGGCCGGGCAAGGCGATCGCGCCGCGCCGCGGCTCCACCACCGTCGCTAAGTCCACGAGCAAGATCGGTCGGCGGCGTTCCCAGCAAGCCAGGCGTCCCGTTCCCTCCGTCTTGGCCACGCGAGGGGTGGCGCCCAGCCGGACAACGACGTCGTGGAACCCTCGCAAACGGCAGGTATAGTCCGCGAAGGCCCGGCCGTCCCCTCCCGTCATGGCCGTGCCGACTTTCGTGCCGCCGACGGAAAATTCGAGCGGCTCGCCGCCCAATCCCGTGCCGGCCAAGCCCTGCCGAACCAGCTTCGCCTCGATCCGGACCGGCTTGCCCGGCAGGGCCAGGGCATCCTTGACGACGATGTGCCCCGCAATCGGTTCGCCTGCCATGAGCACGACAGGGCAGATCGCAAACCAGGCGAAGATCGCGACGGGCACGGCGTGGGGCCGCGCATCGAGCCGGACCCGATGAAGGATCCGTCCGGCAACGGAGAGTATGGCAAGACACGGGAGCGGCATGCGCACGGGTTCCGGCAGTCGCCGGCTCACATCAGGCCGTGACCGCGTTTGGCAATGGAATAGGCATCCACGCCGGAAAAAATCACCAGGCTGGCATAGAGCAGCTCGGCCGGCGCCCAAACAGTGCGGGACACGATCAAGAGAACGACGGCGAAGGCGACGATGAGATAACCCCTTTTCTCGCCGAGATAAAGGTGGCCGATACCGGGCACGAGCGACAGGGAGGCGGCACGCAAGCCGTGCCAGGTTTTTTCACGAGCATCCATCGCGACGCGTCGGGAACAGGAGGTGGTTCGTCATGGGTGCGCGCGCCGGCTGGCGGAAAGGGCCTTAGGCCGTGAGGGCCGCGAACACTTCGTCCACATGGCCGTCGACCTTCACTTTGCGGAAGACGGCCCGGAGCCGGCCGTCCGGCCCGATGACGAAGGTGCTGCGTTCGATGCCCCAGTAGGTCCGGCCATACATGTTCTTTTTCTTGTAGACCCCGTAGGCCTTCGAGACGACGGCTTCCTCGTCGCACAGGAGACTGAACGGCAGGTCGAACTTGTCGATGAACTTGCGGTGCGCGGCGGGACCGTCCAAGCTAACGCCCACCACCACTGCTCCGGCTTTGAGGAGGCGCCGATGCTGGTCGCGGAAATCGCAGGCTTCTTTCGTGCAGCCCGGCGTGTCGTCTTTAGGGTAGAAATAGAGCACCACCGGCCGGCCCTTGAGACTCTTGAGCGAGACGGTCGCACCGTCTTGATCGGGCAACGAAAACTCCGGCGCCTTGGCACCGACCTCGGGTGCCGCGGCCATCGCTCGCCCCCTTCCCTTCGCATCACGCCCGCTCACCGCGACGTCCCCCCGCCCGGCCCAAGCCCCTTCGAACCAGCCCGGCCCTGGTACTCCTTCTTCTTCGTTTGAATGTTGGGATCGGGCGAACCATAGGGGCGGAGGGCCGGCGAATCCCAAATGACCTTGTTGCCCGGCGCAAGATCGGCCGCCTGGATGAAGTGGTCACGCGCATTGTCGTTGTCGCCCATCGCGTAGAGCGTCAAGCCCAGATTGTAGTGCGCCTCGCCGGACTGCGGCATGGCGGCGACCGCCTGTTCGAAGCTTGCGCGCGCAGCGTCGAAATCGCCGCTCTGATACGCCTTACTACCCTGATCGGTCGCCTGCACGGCCTGCTGGGGAGCCGCCAGGCCAAGGGGCAAGGGCACGCGGGGCTTCGGTTTTTCTTTGGTCGCGCAGGCGGGCAACACGAGCAGCATCACGGCTGCCAGGCTGAGCAGAAGTGTTTTCATAAGTCCCTCACCGGTGTCGAACGTATGGCCCCACGCCGTCACAACGTCACACTCTGCGCTTGGCCGCCAGTTCGTCGGCCGTCTTGCGGTAGAGCACGTCCCATTCGGGACTGCCCTCGACGATCGGGCGGGAATAAGAACCAAGGCGCGCGCGGACGGCGCGATCGATCTCGTCCTCTGCCGCCACCTCCGCCGCCAACACCCGTTTGATCTCGCGCAAGGCCTCCGCCTCGTCGCCTTTGATATCAAGCCCCGGTTGCCGCTTGAGGCAGGAGAGGATGACGTGCGACAGATGCGTCATCTTGTCGTCGCTCAACAACATGGCCGCCGCCTCACAGCACCAGATTGCGGTCGCGGACCAACTTGCTTTTGATCATCGTGAACATTTTCTGATAATCCACCTGGCCCGACTCGATCTCCCGCTCGTAGGCCTTCATCAGGGTCCGAATCTCGGCGTTGAGCCGGTCCTCGACCATGAGTTCGTCCGTGATCGTCTGCTCAAGCACGGCCGCCAACGCCTGCGGCGGCCCGGTCAGGGCCAGCGATCCCCTCGCCGTCAGCCGTTCGACGAGCAACTTGGACAGGTGCGCCACCCTGGCTTTGGACAGCTTCATCCGACCCGCTCGATGCGAATCATTGTGGCGTCGGCAGCCTGCCGAAGTTGCGTCGCGTCGCCCGTCACGCGCCCGAGCACGTTGACCCGGTCGGCCGGCACTGGATCGGCCCCCAGGCTCATCGGTGTCCGCCCGAAAAAAATCGCCAGGACTTCCCCCGGTCCCCACACCGCCACGTCGCCGACTTTCACCTGATTGGTCGCAGTCTCCCGAAAATCCTTGATGCCCGGAATCTTGCAATAGAACTCTTCGCCCCAGACGTTCAAGGGCGCGTTGACCGGCAAGGCCGCCAGCACGGCATCGGCCGTTTTGTTGGATTTGAGTTCGGCCTCCAGTTTCACGCCCCCGACCGAAATCCGTATCGTCCGCCCGTTTCCCGCCGTCATCCGCCTGCCTCGCCGCCGTGTGTCGTCAGTTCTCGAAACAAGCGGAATGTAACTTGTTCCCCCCGTCAAATCAAGGTTAGAATCCGCCGCACGATCCCCGTCTTGCGTCACCCGGAAGGGCCTATGCTCCGTTCCACGTTCGTGATTCTGAAAGGCATCGGCGAGCATACGGAGCGGCGGCTCTGGGAAAGCGGCATCGCCGACTGGGAGACCTTTCTTGCCGCGGATGCCCCGCTCGGCATGGCTCAGCCTCGGAAGACGCTCTACGATGCCGACTTGACCGACGCGCTCGCGCATTTCCACGGAGGCCGCGGCCGGTACTTTGCCGGACGCCTGAAGCCCCGCGATCACTGGCGGCTCTACGAATCGTTCCGGCAGGCGGCGGTCTATCTCGACATCGAAACCACGGGCGAGCCGGCCGATGCCGGCGAGATCACGGTCGTCGGGCTCTATGCCGACGGACAGGTCACGCAACTGGTCCGTGGCGAAACACTGACCGCCGACCGGCTGCACGCCGAACTGTCCTCGCGGCAATTGCTGGTGACCTTCGCCGGCAGTCTCTTCGATGTGCCCTACCTGCGCGCGAAATTCCCCGGCCTGGCGCTCGACCTGCCCCACTTCGACCTCTGTTTCGCCGCCCGCCGGCTGGGGTTGAAAGGCGGGCTCAAGCAGATCGAACCCCTCGTCGGATTGGCGCGCGAAGACACGATCCGCGGAATGGACGGATGGGAGGCCGTGCGCCTCTGGCACCAGTGGCGGCGCGGCGACCGCGAGGCGCGGGAGCGACTGCTGACCTACAACCGAGCCGACACTGTCAATCTCGAACCCCTGGCAGAGCATCTGTTCCACCGACTGCGCGAGCGGCTGGCATCCTGCCCTGCCGGTTGACGCGCTCGACCAGTAGACCATGCCACGACCTCACGAGGCCCGAGCCCCCGTTCACGACAGGATCCCCGGCTGGCAAGGCGTCGGCCTGACCCATCAAGGCCTCGTACGCGCCGCCAACCAGGACGCCTGCGCCGTCCTCAATGACCACCGCCTCTGGGTGGTAGCGGACGGCATGGGTGGCCATGCGGGCGGCGAAGTGGCGAGCCGCCTCACCGTCGCGGCCTGGGAGGCCGAGGCCGGGACCATCGCCGACGGCCGGTCCGCGACGCACGAGGAACTGGCCCGGCGTCTGAACGCGGCGACCGTGCAAGCCCATCAGGCCGTTCGGCAGGAAGCGGCGCGCACACCGGCGCTCGCCGGCATGGGCACCACGCTCGTGGCCCTGCACATCGTGCCGGCCGGCAATCCTTATGGGCCTCCCTACGCGGCGGTCGCCCACGTGGGCGACAGTCGGGCCTATCTGGCCAGGGCCGGCGGCATCCATGCTCTGACGCGCGACCATTCTTGGGTCGAAGAACAACTGGCGAAGGGCCTGCTCTCCACGCAAGAGGCGCTTGCCCACCCTTACCGGCATGTTTTGACGAGGGCCATCGGCATCGACGAGCAAAGCACGCCCGATATCGGCATCGTGTCCCTGGAGCCGCGCGACCGCCTCCTTCTCTGTACCGACGGATTGACGAAGATGTTATCGGACGACGAGATTGCGGGGATCCTGGCGGCTTCGCCGCAGCGCGGCGAGCAGGTCTGTTCGGCGCTCGTGCAGGCGGCGCTCGACCGCGGCGGCGTGGACAACGTCACCGTCATCCTCGTGTGGCACGAATCGACTGGCCGCTAGGCGTCGCGCCCCGCGTCGTCCAGCATCTCCGCCGCCGTCTGTTTGACGTTGTCGGTGATGGCCAGCCCGCCCAGCATGCGGGCCACTTCCTGCTCGCGGCCGGCCCGGTCCAACCGGCGCACCTGCGTGACGGTCCGTTTTTTGACGAGCGACTTTTCCACCAGGTAATGCGCGTCGGCCTGAGACGCGATCTGCGGCAGGTGCGTGACGCACAAGACCTGATGGAAGCGCGAGAGGGTCTTGAGCCGCTTGCCGACCACCGCCGCCGTGGCCCCGCCGATGCCGGCGTCCACCTCGTCGAAGATCAGCACGGGCACCCCGTCCATGTCGGCCAAGACGGTTTTGACGGCCAGCATGACGCGGGACAATTCGCCGCCCGACGCCACCTGCGCCAGGGGCAGGAGCGGCTCGCCGGGATTGGCCGAGAGCCGAAACTCGACGCGGTCCATGCCGGTCGGCCCCGGCTCGCCGTCCGCCGCCGGCTGCACCGTAATCTGCACGCGGGTCTGCTCCATTCGCAGCGCCGCCAATTCGGCGACGATGCGCCCTTCGAGCTTCTTGGCCGCTTTCTTGCGGGCCTCGGTCAGCCGCGCGCCGGCCGCATCGAGGGCTCGGCGCGTCTCCTCCACCCGCTCGCGCAACGTCGCCGCCTGCGACGCTCCCTGATCCAACAGGGATAAGGCCCGTTCGACCTCCGCCGCACGCGCCAACACCCGATCGAGGCCGGCCGAGGGACCGCCATATTTTTTCTTGAGCCGGTGCAGCCGCTCCAGCCGGTCTTCCACCTGCGCCAGCCGCTCCGGATCGTGGTCGATCCGCTCGCGATAGTCCCTCACACGTTGCGCCAAATCCCGCAGTTGGGCGCTCGCGGCGGCTCCGGAGGACACCCAGTCCGCCGCGTCGGGGTCGATCTGTTCGAGCTGTTTGAGCCGGTCCATGACCGAACCCAATTGCCCCAGGACACTGGCCTCCTCTTCGTAGAGCGCCGCATAGGCCTCGTGGCTGAGTTGGCCCAATTTTTCGGCATGGGCCAGGCGGCGCCGCTCGGACTCGAGCCGCTCGTCCTCGCCCGCTTCAAGATGGGCCTCCGACAATTCTTGATGTTGGAATCGGAGCAGGTCTTCCTTGGCCGCCCGGTCGGCGGCGGCCTTGGCCGCCTCGGCCTCCTCGCGGCAGGCCCCCTGCCACTCCGTGAACCGCTTCCCATAGGCGGCCCGCTCCGCCTGGAGGCGCCCGAAGGCATCTACGACGTCGAGTTGCCGATCGGGATCGGCCAGCGCCTGCTGCTCATGTTGGCCGTGAATTTCGAGGAAGGCGCCGGCAAGGGTGTGCAACTGGGCCACGGCCGCGAGACGCCCGTTGAGGTAGACGCGGTTTTTCCCGGAACGGGCCAGCACCCGCCGCACGATGAGCTGCTCTTCGCCCGGCTCGATCAGGCCGGCTTCGCGCAAGCGATCGGCGGCGGGCCCGCGGCCGGAAAGGTCGAAGGCCGCTTCCAGCTCGGCTTCGTCCGCGTCGGCCCTGATGTGCTCGGCGGAGGCACGCCCGCCCACCAGCAGGGCCAGGGCGTCGATGAGAATGGATTTGCCGGCGCCGGTTTCCCCGGTGAGGATCTGGAATCCCGGGGTAAACGTCAGAGTCAGACGCTCGATGAGGGCAAAATTGGCGATGCGCAGCTCGGTGAGCATGCGAGCCGGCGAGGCCCGGCCTTAGGCGGTGGCGGAGGTCTGGGCGAGCAGCGAGTCGATCACTTCCTTGAACTGCCGCTTCGGCCTGGCGCCGATCAGCTTCTCCACCTGCTGGCCGTTCTTGAAAAACAGGATGGTCGGAATGCTCATGATCTGATACCGGCCGGCCACTTCGGGATTCTCGTCCGTGTTCAGCTTCAGCACGCGCAGCTTGTCCCCGTATTCGGCCGCCAACTCATCCACGATGGGCGCCACCATCTGGCAAGGACCGCACCAGACGGCCCAGAAATCCACCATCACGAGCCCCGGCGACTTGAGGACTTCCGCTTCCCAGGTGCTGTCATCGACTTTGCGAGCGAGTGATCCCACGGCGGTCTCCTTTGGCGAATGGTCGAAACGGAAGCGGATCGTAGCCTACGCTCCGCCGGACTGTCAACGGGACCTCTTCAGCCGTTTTCCCACCTTCACACTTCACCAGCCCCAGGCGTCCGGGACGCCGGCCCACCAATCGTCAGGATGAGCCGCCCGCCAGGCGGCTTGCTGCTTCCAGAGCTTCTCGGTCACGGCCTTGTCCAGTTTGGTCGCCAGCGCCGCATGCAAGTCGGACTGCCGTTGCGCACTCTCCGAGATGATCTCCCGCGCCACGCGCGCCATGATGTCCGGCGGATCGACGAGGTCCAAAGACTGTTTCGTGGATAGGTTGAGGACCAATTGCTCGATCGCCACCCATTTCTCGGCCTTGGCCATCGCCGCCAGGTAGCCGTCAAGGGCCTGGTAGACGTAGGTCACGTACACATAGCCGGCGGCGGACGGCTTCTCGTCCACTTCCCGCTGGCAGGCTTCCAGCGCCCGTCGATAGTCGCCGGCCGCCAGATAGACCTTGGCCTTGGCCAGGTTAGAACCGGAAGCCGCTGCGGCCCCTGTCGCTGATAGACCGGACAGCACGAACATGGCCACAGCGACCAGGGCTCCGCCCCAGGCCATTCGACGCGCGCCTTTTGTCCCTTCCATCACGGCCTCCTTTCGGTTGACCGGCCGGGTCCCGCTTACCGTCCCATGCCCGACTGCGATTGGGTCGGCGAGGTGCTGCCGCTGCGGCGGCCCGACGTCGGCCAGGGCACGCCCTTGTCGTCTTTCATCAAGGGCTGGAGGATGGACTTCACGAGCTGCGTGCCGTAGCCCTCCGTCGCGCCGACGCCGGTCAAGCTGATGAGAAAATTGTACTGCACGCGGTCGGGAAACTGAATGTAGTAGAGCGCCAGCGACCAGCATTGGCAGGGATTTTGATAGACCCCGACCACGTCCGTTTCCGGCCTGGTGCCGGTCTTCATGTCGTAGTAGGTCTTGGCGCCGACCGTCCAGCCCATCGGCAGGCGGGCCGCGATGGTGCCGGTGGCATAGTGGACGGCCGGCGTCGGAGCGAAGACTTCGTTGAAGGAAATGGGATTCCAGATGTCGCCGCGCCGGACGCGGTTGCCGTCCGAGGTGTAGCGCTGGCCCAGTTCGACGTACCAGCGGTCGCTTTGTTGGTAGCGAAGATCCGTGTTCCACTGCGTGAGATTGCCCTGATAAGGATTGAAGAAGGCGTCCACCGCCAGCGACATGGGATTGTGCAAGGCGCTGGTGCCGACCGGATTGCCGACCACGCCCCGCACCCAGAGATCGGAAAACTTTTTCCCCTGCACGGCCACGGTCGGCGCCTGGAGCGGCTGCGACGTCGACAAATAGGTCGGGTCGGTGGGAAAGGGAAACTGCCGGGCCTGGGTCTGCGCGGCGCCCACGTGATAGCTCTGCGCCAGCGTCAAATCCAACCAGTTGAAGGTGCTCCCGTCGGCCCCGATGCTTTGCAGCTTGCTGCGGAACGCGTAGGTCAGCAAATTTTTCTTCGGGAGATCGTCCACCGCGTCCACCTGGACGATCTGCGACTGGTTCGTCGGGGGCACATATTCGTAAATGATCGAGGGCTCGATCGTGTGCAGGAGGCCGCCGCCCTCGGCCCGCGCGAACTTGCGGCTCAGGCGGCTCGACGCATCCAAGCTGGCCCAGAAGGTTTCGCGGTGCACGGACTGGTCCGTCGTGACGCCCCTGGTGTAATAGACCTCGCGCATCTTGAGTTGCGGCGTCACACCGACGACATGGCCCAGATCGACCACGTCGGTCTTGATCGTGGGCATGAGATCGACGCGATTCAACTGGAAGCCCTGGTCCCGGTAAAAATTGACGAAGGTGCCGTCCGCCCCCACGAGCATCGGTCCCCCGCTGAACGGCGCGAAGTCGGCCAGGGCATAGCCGAGCTCCGGCAGGCGCTGAAAAGTCTGCCCGCTCCCCGCCCCGACCGGCTGCAAATACTGGCCGAGCAAATAGAGATTGCCCTGTCCCAGCCGCTGATTAAGCGTGAAGTCCGATTCCTGGCTGGGTAAGGCCCGCAAGGTGCCCGAGTTGCTCAAGTTGTTGAGGATCGTCCGGTCCGAAAGCAGGTTGGCCCGTACGTGCAGCGAGAGGTCGTCGTTGAACTTTTGGGAATGGGTTCCGATGGCCTGGCCGCGGCCGTGCCCGACGACGTTGTCTTCGATGAAACTCACGAACCACTGCCCTTTGGAATGTTTGTCGAGAATGTAGCGGTATTCCACGTCCCCGCCTGACCCCCGGTTCGTCAGGATGTCCGGCGTGACCAACAGATCCTGGCTGGGATTGATCGCCCAGAAAAATCCCTGCCGGTAGTGCGTGCCGAAGCGATTGTCGTAGCCCACCGTCGGCACGAGCGCTCCGCTCTTGCGCATGGAATCGATCGGATACCCGATGGCGGGCAGCGGCACCACCGGAATGTCGTTGACCTGAAGCCAGACGTCTTTGCCCCAGATGCTTTCGCCGACGTTGAGGTCGAGGTCCTTGAAGGTGAAGCGCCAGGCCGGCACTTGGCCGTCCTTCGCATCGCAGTTCGTGAACGAGCCTTCTTTCATTCGATAGTGGTCTTCGGAAAACCGTTGGATGAGGCGCCCGCTCACGAGCGTGTTGGTGTCCTGCATGTAGATCCGGCCGTCCGTCACGACGCCGGCTTGCGTGTTGATGTTGAGTTCCAAGGTGTCGGCGTCGAGCGTCGAGGTGGGATCGACGAGGCGCGCATGGCCCTTGGCCACCACCCGACCGGTCAACCTGTAGACCGTCACGTGGTCGGCCGTCAGTTTGAGCGGTCCTTGGGTGATGACGACGGAACCGTCGGCTTCGAAGATTTCCGCTTCCGCCAACTGCGTCAGGCGCTCGGCGGTGATCTGGATGGGCTGACCGGCGCCTGCTTTGGTCGAGAGGGCCGTCGATTGGTCAGCAGCCGCCGCCGAGGGGATTGCGTCAAACACGGCCATCCAGAACGGCACGGGAACGGGGAAGCCGGACAGCAGGAGGGTCGATCCGATGACGACGGCCCAGGAGAGCCGGCTGAGCCCGGGACGGCGCCGTTTCCCCATCTCATCCCCTGATGGGCGAGAGGCTGCATCCGCGCAGGACGGCCTTCACGTCGCCGACGAGCATCAAGGAGCCCGTCACATAGATCAGGTCGTGCGCGGACGCGAGGCGTTTGGCATGGGCCAAGGCCTCGGCGGGAACCGGCACACGGTGGATCGGGAGATGTCCCCCGTCTCTTCCGATGCCTCCACACGCTTCGACCACGTCCGCCGCCAATTCCTCCGCCGACGTAGCACGGGCCAAGGCCGGTTGCGTCACGATGATCTCGTCGGCCAGAGGAGCCAGGGCCCGGAGAAACCCCGTACGATCCTTGTCCCGCATCATGCCGACGACCAGGATCACCCGCGCCTCCGGCCTGTCGCGCCGAGCCGCCGCCAGATGCTCGGCGAGCGCGGCGGCGGCGGCGGCGTTATGGCCGCCGTCCAGCACGACCGTCGGCCGCCTCTCAACGGTTTCCAAACGCCCCTCCCAATGGGTTCGAGCCAAGCCCTCACGGACCGCCGCCTCCGAGACGGGAAAGCCCTTGTCCGCCAACGTCTCGATGAGGCTCACGGCGCACGCGGCATTGTCGACTTGGTGAGCCCCCGGCAGCGGACACTGCAATCGGTCGAAGGTTCGTCTCACGCTCTCGTATCGAAAGCCTCCCAGGGGATCGCCCGCGGCGCGAAAGTCCGTCCCCCAGCGCAGGCGGGGCGCGCCCCGATCGGCCGCTACCTGCCGAATCACGTCTTCGGCATCCGCCGTGAGACGCCCCGTCACCAGAGGCGTGCGCGCTTTGACGATGCCGGCCTTCTCGAACGCGATGTCACGGACGGTACGGCCCAGATATTCGACGTGGTCGATCGACACGGTCGTAATGGCCGACGCCAGCGGCGCCAAAACGTTCGTGGCATCGAACCGCCCGCCCAGGCCCACTTCGACGACGGCCAGGTCCACCGCCGATTCGGCGAACCGCTCGAAGGCCATTGCCGTCGTGAATTCGAAAAAGGTCGGCGCGCGCTCGAGCCCCTCCATCGCCTGCCGGAGACGGTCGGCGAGCGCGGCGACACGATCTTCCGGGATGTCGTCACCATCGACCCTGATCCGTTCGCGGAAATCCACCAAATGCGGCGACGTGTAGAGGCCGACGCGATAGCCGGCGGCGCGCAGCATGGACGCGGCCATGGCCGCGGTCGATCCCTTGCCGTTCGTGCCGCCGATATGGACCGACGGAAAGCGGCGCTCGGGTCGGCCCAGGCGGGCCAAGAGGGCCTCGATGATCGCCAGTCCGGGCCGGATACCGTGTTTTTGGAGGGAAAAGAGAAACTCGAGGGTCTCGTGATAGGCCATGGCCGGTCGGACGGGACTCAGAGATGTGACAGGAGCGTGCCCAGCGTTTCCTTGAGGCGCTTGCGTTCGACGATCATGTCCACCATCCCGTGATCGAGCAGGAACTCGGCCCGTTGAAACCCTTCGGGCAATTGCTGTTTGATCGTCTGCTCGATGACGCGCGGTCCCGCAAAGCCGATAAGCGCCTTGGGTTCGGCAATGATCACGTCGCCGAGCATCGCCACACTGGCCGTCACGCCGCCGAAGGTGGGATCGGCCAGGATTGTCACGAAGGGCAAGCCGGCCTCACCCAGCCTGGCAACCGCCGCCGAGGTCTTCGCCATCTGCATGAGCGACAAGATGCCTTCCTGCATGCGCGCGCCGCCNNGTCTTCGCCATCTGCATGAGCGACAAGATGCCTTCCTGCATGCGCGCGCCGCCCGAGGTGCAGATCAGCACGAACGGCAGGCGCGCCTCGATCGCGCGCTCGATCCCCCGGCACAGTTTCTCGCCCACGACGGAGCCCATGCTGCCGCCCATGAAGCTGAAATCGAACAGGCCCAGCGCCATCCGGCGGCCTTCGATGAGCCCCTCGCCGACCATCAAGGCGTCCTTGCGGCCGGTCTTGTCCTGCTGCGCCTTGAGGCGGTCGCGATAGGGCTTGGTGTCCACGAAGGCCAGGGGATCGGCCGGCGCCACCTCCGCCTCCCATTCCCGAAAGGTGCCCAAATCGACCAGCAGGGCCAGCCGCTCGTGCACCGAAATGGGGAAGTGGTAGTCGCACTTGGGGCAGACCTTCCAGTTCCGCTCGACTTCCTTGCGATAGATGATCTCCCGGCAGTGGCTGCATTTGAGCCACATGCCTTCGAGCCCCTTGGCGGGCTTGGCCGGTTCACCGGCCGCCGACGCGTCTTTTTTGAACCAGGCCATCGGCGCGGTTACAGGCAAATCTCCTGCCCTTCTTCCAACACGGTCAGACGGGGAATCTGGAAGCGGGACAGTTGCTGGACGATCTGTTCTCGGAAACGCGGCTTGACGTGGTAGACGTAGAGCGGCAGGTCCGGCCGGCGGATTTTCCGAAACGCGCGCGCCAAGAGCGTCGGCGTGAGATGCCGGCTCACGCGCGCGAGGTCGGCCTGCTCGTCCGGAAACGACGATTCGATAAAGACGGCCTTCAACGTGGGCTCGCGCTCGGCCACCCGCCAGATTTCGTCCGTCTCGTAGGTGTCGCCGCTATAGATGAACGAGGACTCCCCCTGTTTGACGAGGAAACCCACCGTGGGCACCAGGTGATTCACCCGAATCGGCGTCACTTCCAGTTTGCCGACGGCGACCGTCCGCTTCGGCGTCATGGCCTGCAAGCGGAAGATCGGCTGTTTGGGCGTCGGCAGCCGGAAAAAATTCGGATAGACCTTGTTGTTGAACAAATGCGATCGCAGCCCGTTCAGCACCTGCGTCGTCCCCACGATCGTGACTGGGCTTGCGCCGTCATCCACCAGATTGTCGGCCAGGGTCGGCAGGCCCTGTACGTGGTCGAAGTGCAAATGCGACAGGAGCACGTGCGTGATCCGGCGCTGCTCCTCCAAGGTCAGGGCGGCGCCGATGGTGCCGGCGTCGACCATGACCGTGCCGTTGACGAGGAACCCGCAGGTACGGCATTGCCCTAATCCCTGGCTTTTTTTGATGAGCTGCTCCGACCCGTGGCAGCCCAGCACTCGAATATTCACGATGGACACTCGCTATCGAACGTGCAACCGAATGCGCCGCAAACGTTCGGGAACCTTACCATAAGACGTGCGAAACCGCGCACGAAACCTTGTATTTTTCAGAGGCCACATCTGGCGCAGCGGCGCCGACGACGCGGCCAGGCCCTATCCAAACGCGATCTTGGCCATCAGCGTCAGCCCCAAGCCGATGCTGCCCAAGCTGGCCAGTCCGCGAACGACCAGACGGGCGGCCGGGCCGGAGGCGCCCGTCGCGGCCAGCGGATACCCGATCAAAAGACCGACGCCGACCATGCCGGCAATGGAGCCGAGGCCGAAGACGACGATGTAGGCCAGCCCCTCCCAGACCGAATGGATCGACGCCACCACCAGGAGCATGAGCGCCGCCGAACCAGCGAGCCCGTGGACCATGCCCACGACAAGCGGCCTGGCCGGCGGCGCCTCGTGGCTGTGCTGGTGCGCCGCGCCGCGGCGATGGCTGTGCCAATGCACGTGCGCGACGCCATCGTGATCGTGCCGGTGGAGATGCCAGCCCTCCCGGATCAGCGCAGCGCACAACGATCCGCCCAAGGCGACCAACATGGCCCCGACGAGAAACTCGAACCCCTGCGCGAGCGCCGCGGGAATCGTGAGGTTCAGCAGCAACACCGCCAGCCCGACTGCCAGCAACATGGCCGTATGCCCGCAGCCCCACCAAAAACCGATCCAGCCCGAGGCCCGCCAATCGCGTCGATCGGCCACGAGGGTGGAGACCGCGGCCAGATGGTCCGCGTCGAGCGCGTGCCGGGCTCCCATCAAGAGCCCTACACCGGCCAAAGTGATCAGTCCCGGTTCGGTCATGCGTACGGCGGCGGACGGCGCGTGCCGTTCATCCGCCCCTGGCGTGCATTTCGAGGTGAGGATCGGCCCTGAGGCGTTGGACTTCGATCAACCGTTCTTCCCGGAGCCCCAGCGGTTCGAGCGCTTTGCGTTCCTCGGCACCCCGGTCCTTGCGCTGCGCCCAGCCGTTCCGGATGAGATCTTTGATGGCCTCGCGGGATACGCCGCCCCGTAGCGGTTCGCGCAGGTCCGTGCCGTCTTTGGCGTAGAGGCAGAGATACCAGAGGCCGTCGGCCGTGAGCCGGCTCCGGTCGCAGGTTGCGCAAAAGGGCGCTGTGGTCGACGCGATGATGCCGAAGGTCAGGCCGTCCGGCAGCCGATACCGCTGTGCCGGAGCGGACGAGACTTCGACAATGGGTTCGATCCGGCCGTAGCGCCGGCCGAGGGTCTCCAGCATGGCATCGCGCGAATAGACCTTCGCAAGGGACCAGTCGGTCGCCCCGCCCACGTCCATATATTCGATGAAGCGAACTTCGGCGCGGAAGCGGCGGCCGTATTCGATGAGATCGGCCAACTCGTCGTCGTTGAAGCCGCGCATGACGACCGTATCGAGCTTGAGACCTTGGAAGCCCACCCCGAGGGCCATCTCGATACCGTCGAGCACTTGGGCCAAAGTGTCCCGCCGGGTGAGCGTCTTGAACCGCTCCGGCTTCAAGGTGTCGAGGCTGATCGTCAACCGGTGCAGGCCGGCGTCCCGGAGGGCTTCCGCCTGCTCGTTCAAGAGAATGCCATTGGTGGTCAAGGCCAGGTCGGTGATGCGGGCATGGCTGCGGAGCATGCGGATCAAGGCCGGCAGGTCGCGCCGCAGCAGGGGCTCGCCGCCTGTCAAGCGGACCTTGTCCACGCCGAGCTCGGTGAACAGATCTGTCAGGGCGTAGATTTCCTCGAAGCTCAGGAGGGTTTCGCGGGGCAGCCAGGCATAGTCCTCTTCCGGCATGCAGTACTTGCAGCGCAAGTTGCACCGATCGGTCACCGACAGCCGCAGGCTCTTCAAGGGCCGGCCGAAGGTGTCCGGAACGGACGGAGCCGCGGGAAGCGGCCGAGACGTCATGGATGCTCCTCGACCCAGACGTCGCCGTCCGGCGTCTGCTCGCGCTTCCAGATCGGCGTGATCTGCTTGAGTTCGTCGATGCACCATTTGCAGGCCCGGAAGGCCTCGGCCCGGTGTTCGGCCCCGACGACGATCAGAACAATGTTCTCGCCGATGTCGATGTCGCCGTAGCGGTGCAGGACCAGCACCTCCAGCACGTCGAAGTCCTTGAGCGCCCGCTCGCGAATTTCCCGCAGTTTTTTCTGGGCCATGCCCTCGTAATGCTCGAAGGTGAGGCTGCTCACGTCCCGGCCCTTGGAACGGTCCCGCGCCGTGCCCAAGAACGTCGCGATGCCGCCGATCCGTTTCGAGCGGCGCTTGACCCGCTCGATCTCCGCGTCGACCGAAAAATTTTCGCGCTGGATACGAACCAGCATGTGGTCTACGTCGTCGCCCGTGCGAGCGGCCTCTTCGGCCTTTGTCCGGTCCGTCGGCTGATCGGTTTTCGTCGTCATACGGCCCCTCCGGCAAACGGCGGCAGCAACGCGATTTCGTCGCCGGCCTGAATCGTCGTGTCGTCGTGCGCGATCTCTTGGTTGACCGAGACCAGCACCTTTTTCTTGTGAATCAATTCGCCGAGCTGCGGATGCGCCGCATCCAACAGGGCCACCAAGTCTTTGACCCGTCCGCCCACCGCCAGCGGGATGGCCAGATCGCCTCGGCTTCCGGCCAGCGACTTGGTCACGCCGAACAACTTGACCGTCACGGTGGCGTGCTCGCTTCCCATCCTGGCTCACCCGGCTGTGCGCTGATAGAGACCCGACTTGCCGCCGGACTTGGCGAGCAGGCAGATGTCGCCGAACTCCATGCCCTTGTCCACGGCTTTGCACATGTCGTAGATCGTCAGCGCCGCCACCGACGCCGCCGTCATGGCTTCCATTTCGACGCCGGTCGGTCCGGTGGTCTTGGCCGTCGCCGTGATCGTGATGGCGCAGCGGCCCCGGCGATCGGGCCGGGACGTCTCCTCGAAGGCAATGTCCACACTCGACAATAACAGCGGATGGCACATGGGAATCAGGTCCGGCGTGCGTTTAGCGCCCATCACCCCGGCGACCTGGGCCACGGCCAGCACGTCTCCCTTGGCGATTTTCCCCTGCCGGATTTTTTTCAGCGTGCCCGGGAGCATGAAGACCTTCGCCTGGGCGGTGGCGGACCGTTCGGTGGACGGCTTGGCGGACACATCCACCATCCGCGCCCGACCCGATTCGTTGAAGTGCGTGAACTCAGCCATTTTCATCGCAAAATCGCCGGGTTTTGGCGCCGACGAGGGAATGAATTATAAAAGTCGTCTTGAAAAGGAGTCAAGCAACATTCTTGACGGAACCGGCAGCCATCCCTCATCATGCGCCCATGTCCGATACCGTCAAGATCGAACGGCTCGAATTCCTGGCACGATGCGGCGTCACCTCTGAGGAACGGGCCCGCCCCCAGCCGATCACTGTCGACGTAGAACTCGAATATCCTCGCACCGGCCTGCACTCGGCCGCCAAATCGGATGACATCGCCCAGGCCGTGGACTACGCCGCCATCGCCGAGACGATCACGGCCGTCGGCGAAACGGAATCCCATGCCCTGCTCGAAACCTTCGGCGCACGCCTGGCTGACATCCTCTTGGCTCGGTATCCGATCCAGTCGATCCGACTCTGGGTCAGAAAAACGATTCCTCCCGTGCCCGGTGTCACAGGCTCCGTAGGAGTCACGGTGACGCGGCGCCGCACCGACGCGCCCGGCGATCCGCCGCCAGCCGACTTTCTGCTCGAACAGGCTCATCTGATTCCCAAAGGCGCCGTGCTCGACGTCGCCTGCGGCACAGGCCGGAACGCCCTCTTCCTCGCCTCACGCGGCTACCGCGTGGAGGGGCTGGATCGCGATGACCAGGCCTTGCACAGCCTGCGTGAAGCGGCGGTGAAGAGGGGCATAACGGGCCTCACGGTCCGCACACTCGACTTGGAAGCGGACGGAGGGCCCATCCCCGCACTGCCTGCCAAGGCTTACGAGGGGATCATCGTCTTTTTTTATCTGCACCGCCCGCTGATCCCGGCCCTGCTCAGGGCCTTGAAGCCGGGGGGCGTGCTCATCTACGAAACCTTCACGGTCGAAAACCACCGGCTGCGCCAGCACCCCCGGCGGCGGGAATTCTGCCTGGAACCGAACGAGCTGCTCCATTTAACCAAGGGCTTGCACGTCGTGCATTACGATGAAGGCGATCACCAGGGAAGCGCGGGCACTGCCGCCTTCACCGCCCGCTTGGCCGCCCGTACGACCCAAAGAGACACGGAGAGGACCCCCGCCTAACATGCCGCCGACCGCCTCCAGAATCGACTTGCACCTGCACACGACCCATTCGGACGGGAGTCTCCCTCCGGCCGAAGTCGTGGCCTTGGCCAAACAGGCATCGGTTGTCGCCCTCGCCATTACCGACCACGACATTCTCAGCGGCATAGCGGAGGCTGCGGAAGCCGGCCGCGCGGTGGGGATCGAGGTCATTCCCGGCGTCGAAATCAGTTCCCGCTACGGAGACAGCGAACTCCACATGCTCGGCTATTATCTGGACGTGTCCGATCGTACGCTGGCCGACCGCCTGGCGCAGTTGCGGGCCGGCCGGCGCGACCGGAATCCCCGCATCATCGAGCGCTTGCGCGCGCTGGATATGGAGATCACGTACGAGGAAGTGGCGGCCCTCGCCGGCACGGAATCGGTCGGCCGGCCGCACATCGCGCGGGTCTTGATGCAGAAGGGGTATGTCCAGTCGGCCAAGGAAGCCTTCGACCGCTATTTAGCCGAGGGCCGACCGGCCCATGTCGCCCGAGAGCTTCCGGAGCCGGCCGAGGCGATTCGCTGGATTAGGGAAGCGGGCGGCGTGCCGGTGCTGGCCCACCCCCTCTGGACGAAACTGAACGAGCAGGGCCTCCTGACCCTCTGCCAGACATTGAAGAACGAGGGGCTCGGCGGCATCGAAGTCCACTACAGCACCCACAAAAAATCTCAGACGAGCGAATACCTAAATATCGCCAAACGGCTGGACCTCCTCGTCACCGGCGGCAGCGATTTTCACGGTGTCACCAAGCCGGACATCGAAGTGGGCGTCGGCCGCGGCGGGCTGAAAGTGTCGCCCAAGCTGCTGGAGCCTCTCCAAAAAGCCGCTGCCGCCTAGCTCCGGAGGGCACATGCACCGATCGAAACAGGGCCGTACGTGCCTTCTCCGGTCGCTCTGGTCCCTCGTCATGGCCCTCGCGATCGGTTGGCCTCTTGCCGCCACTGCAAGCTGGGCTCAGTCCGGCGGCAGTTCGGACGACCGCAGTCCGCTGGACGGATTCGGTCCACCATCAGATGGCCGCCGGCAGCAGCCGGAGAGGCTCACCCCAAGCCAGAGCGTGCCGCGCTCTCCCGCCCATGCCGCACCCAACAATCAGGCGCTCATTCCCCTCCTGCCAAACCGCCTTTCGATTCCATCGCCCCAAGGCAGTGGCCCGTCGAATGCGACGACGTCAGGCGGGCCGAGCGGGCCCGCCCCTTCCGGAGGGTTAGGAATCGGAGGACGGCGGTAGGGATTCCCGAAGAATCGCGAGAGGCGATACCGGACAATTCAGTTGTCCGGCGCTTCGACGATGTGATTTTCGAACCGCGTGCAGCCCTCGGCCAGCAGCCGATTGGTCAGCATCTCCCCCGGCCATTCGATCGGCAGGTCCGCGGTAAAAACCCAGACGTCCGGCGACGTCCAGACCGGGCCGTGATCCTCCGGCAATTCCGGATCGAAAAGATCGGTCCAGACCGGCATGTAGACGCCGTTGCCGCATTGAGTATGGAGGTGGACGATCGTCCGGCTGCGCACGATCGGATCGAGCTCGCGCCAGACGGCGATCGTCTCGTCGGCCAGCCGGTGCAGGCGCACGGCGTTCTGCGCATCGAACATGGCGTAGGCGGCGAAGACCGGCGCTTCGAGCATGTGCGGGGCCGACGCCAACTCGGGACATTGCGCGACGAGGCCGGCCAGCAACAGCCGGCGGTCCTCGTCGTCCAACGACTCCGGCAACCCGGGCTCCGGCGACCCCATCAATTCGAACAAGAGATAGGCCGTCGATTCCACCGGCGCGTGCAGCCGGTGGGCCAAGGGATGGCGCCGGGACGTTTCGGCCAGGCTCGATGTGTGATCGAACAGGTTGTGCAGCGTGAAGAGATCCAGGGTCGCGTCCGTCAGCAAGCGGGCCTCCGTCCGCACCACGGTGCCTGGCGGCAGATGCAAGTGCTTGTGCAGAAGGTCCGCCGTGGCGACGGGATCGACCCGCAGCCGCAGCGGCGTCGGCAAATTAGCCTGCAAGGGCAGTTCCAGCGCGCCAAGCACGGCATAGGTGGGCCGTTCGTCCGGCTCGCCGTCCTGCATGATGGAACACGCGGCTTCGGCCAGCAGGTCGAACAACCATTCGGCCATTTCCTCATCCAGCGCCGCCAGCACGGTGAGCAGATCGTCTTCCCGATCCTGATCCAAAAACGCTTGCAGCGTCTCGACGGCGGCGTCCGCGTCACCGTGATCGTGGCGGCGCGCATTGATCAAGTGAATCAAGTCGCGCGTCAGCGGATCGGGACGGTTCCAATGCGGCATGGGTTCCTCCGGCGAGAGCGAAACGAACTATGGCAGGATCGTGTTCACGTGGACGTGTTGCGATGTCGTTGCCCGCATGTTGCCAAACTTGCCCCCTCGGAGGCAAGCCCCCCGCGCCCCGGGTCGGGCGCCGCTCACTCCCCGATCACCTTCACAAGGACGCGCTTGCGCCGGCGGCCGTCGAATTCGCCGTAGAAGATCTGCTCCCACGGGCCGAAATCCAACCGCCCCTCGGTGATCGCCACGACGACCTCGCGGCCCATGAGTTGCCGCTTGACGTGCGCATCGCCGTTGTCTTCGCCGGTTTCGTTGTGCCGGTAGGTCGCGGCATGAGGGGCGAGCCGTTCCAAGAAGTCGTCGTAGTCTTGCAGCAGGCCGGGCTCGTCGTCGTTGATGTAGACGCTCGCCGTGATGTGCATGGCATTGACCAAGACCAGACCTTCCGTCACGCCGCTCTTTCGCACCACGGCCTCGACCTGGGGCGTGATGTTGAGATAGGCGCGGCGCGTCTTGGTCTCGAACCAGAGCTCTTCGCGATAGGACTTCATGGCGGCACGATCGACGGCGCGACGGATTGTGCGCCGCTCCGCGCGCCGATTGCAAGGGCGTCGGCGCCGGACGCCTCGACCCGTGCGTGGCACGCCCGCGACGCATCGACTATAATTGGCCCGCACCGTGGCACAGGAGGTATCCGGCCTATGGCCCGTCCGTCTCGATACCCGTCCTTGTCGGCCAATGCCCTGACCGTCCTCAGACGTCGGTACCTGGCCAAGAACGCGTCGGGCGCGGTCTGCGAGTCCCCGACGGCCCTCTTTCGGCGCGTCGCCGCCAATATTGTCGAAGCGGAGGGCCGGTATCCCGACGGCCGCGAGGCCCGGCCGCGTATGGCCCGCGTTTTTTTCGATCTGATGCGCTCGCTGGATTTTTTGCCGAACTCCCCCGCCTTGATGAACGCCGGCCGCACCCTACAGCAACTCTCCGCCTGCTTCGTCCTGCCGGTGGACGATTCGCTCGATTCGATCTTCGAGGCGGTGAAAGAGCAGGCGCTCATTCACCAATCCGGGGGAGGCACCGGGTTTTCTTTCAGCCATCTGCGTCCCAAAGACGATCGCGTGGCCACGACCAACGGCGTGGCCTCCGGCCCTGTGTCGTTCATGAAGGTTTTCAACATGGCGACGGAGGTCATCAAACAAGGCGGTACGCGCCGCGGCGCCAACATGGGCATCCTGCGGATCGACCATCCCGACATCCTCGAGTTTATCGCCAGCAAGCGGTCGCCGACGGAATTGACGAACTTCAACCTGTCTGTCGGCGTGACCGATACCTTCATGCGCGCGCTCGACCGAGGCCACGACTACCCCTTGGTCAACCCCCGCAACGGGCGGACCGTCGCGCGGCTCAAGGCCGCTGCTGTCTTCGACCGACTGATCGACGCGGCCTGGTTGTCGGGCGAACCGGGCATCGTCTTTCTCGACACCATCAATGCGGCGAATCCCACGCCGCAGATCGGCCCGATCGAAGCCACCAATCCGTGCGGCGAACAACCGCTGCTGCCGCACGAGTCCTGCACGCTGGGCTCGATCAACCTCGCCCGCTTCGTAGCGGGTCCTCCGTCACGCCCGCGCATCGACTACCCCCGCCTGGCCCGCGTCGTCCCCCTGGCTGTCCGATTCCTGGACGACATCCTCGACATGAACCAATATCCCTTGCCGGCCATCGCGGCCATGACGACCGGCAACCGCAAGATCGGCCTGGGCGTAATGGGTTTCGCCGACCTCCTGATCCGGTTGAACATCCCCTACGGCTCGTCCGACGCCTTGGAGACGGGCGAACGCCTCATGCGGTTCATCCGGCGGGAAGCCCGCCGTGCGTCCGCCGACCTGGCCAAGACCCGCGGACTCTTTCCGAATTTCAAGGGCAGCCGGCTGGAATCGGAGGGGCGGCGTCAGCGCAACGCCACGGTCACGACGGTCGCCCCGACGGGCACCATCAGCATCATCGCCGACTGCTCGCCCGGCATCGAACCGCTCTACGGCGTGAGCTTCGTCCGCACGGTCATGGAAGACGTCCGCTTGGCCACGATCCACCCGGAATTCGTGCGGAGCCTGCGCCGTGCCAACCTCTACTCGCGCCGTTTGCTCGCCCAGGTCGCAGCGAACGAATCCATTCAGCACCTGACGGAGCTTCCTCCGTCCCTGCGCCGCCTGTTCGTCACGGCGCACGACATCGCGCCCGCGCACCATGTGCGGATGCAGGCCGTGTTCCAACGCTACAGCGACAGCGGCGTGTCGAAAACCATCAATCTTCCGCCCACCGCCACGCGCCAAGACGTGGCCGACGCGTTTCGCCTGGCCTATCGATCGGGCTGCAAAGGCCTGACGGTGTTCCGGTCCGGCAGCCGGGAGAAACAGGTTCTGTCCTGCGCGAACGTGCAGTACTGTTGAGGCCCCCGCCGACACTCCTCTCCGTGTCTTATAAGCGGCCACACGCATCCCGCGGCTTTCGTTTGACTTGGCGCAAGAGGCGATGGTATGTAGCCTGCCACTGCGATCCGCACAGCAGACCGCTCCCATGCCAGGAGGAACGACGCGATGCTGAACAGGCCCTTGGATGCTCCTCTCGAAGGCGGCGCTGCCGCGCTTCCCGCGTGGAATCTGTTGTTTGCCCAAGAACCGCAAGCCGACCTGGACTTGGAAGATTCCGCCGGCGACGCGGACAAGACGATGATGATGGGTTCTCCCGGCAAAGGCCCGGATCAACCGAAGGGCTCCAACAAGACCTTGCTCATCGCCTTGGCCGTCGTCGGACTTGGGGCGGCCGCCTATTTTGCAATGGACCCCGATGCCATGATGGCGCTCTTCGGGGGCGCGCCGGAAGAACCGGCGATGACCGCGATGCCGGCCATGCCTGCACCCCCTCCTCCGCCCCAGCCGAAACCGGCCGTCCCGCCTGCTCCACAGATGGCGCAACCGGCTCCGGCTCAACAGCCAGCCTCGGCGCCGCCCCCGGCTGCGCCGACACCCATCGCCCAAGCCCCACAGTCAGCGGCTTCGACCGTTCCTACGGCCCCGGCGCCTGCCATGCCGGCAGCGACGCCCGCAATGGCACCCAAACCTCCGGCTCCAGGACAGCCGCTCGCGCCAAGTTTTGGAGAAGGTGACCGTGTCCTCCTGGCTGGCGGGCCGATGAATCTTTCAGCCGATGCAGCCGGGTCCAAGCCTGGACCGGCTGTGCAACCCAATGTGCCGCTCGTCGTCACGGACGGCGAACTGCGGAACAACGTGTGGGTGTACCAAGTACGGACGCCTCAGGGCGGGAGCGGCTGGATCGCGGAAAAGCAACTCAAACCCGCCGGACATTAATAGCCGACCTCTTCCGCTGCCGCACGTCGCGTAACGACGTCATAAACCGCCGTCTGGCTCGGTCCCGCGCATGGTATACTGCACGTCCATGCCGACACTTCGCGCTCTCCTGTTCGACTTTGACGGGGTTATCGCCGACAGTGAGCCGGTCCACTATGCCGCACTCCGGCAGGTCTTGGCCGAGATCGGTATCGACCTGACTGAAGCGGACTACTACGAACATTACCTTGGATTCGACGACAAGGGATGTTTCACAGCCGCCTTGACGGCTCAGGGTCGCCCGCTCTCCCCCTCGATCATCGACGATCTCGTCAGACGGAAGGCTGCGCTCTTTCTCACGCACATCCGGCAACATCTGGTCATCTTCCCCGGAGTGCGCGAGATGGTGCGGGCGGCGGCGGGGCGGTTTCGGTTGGCCATCGTCTCCGGCGCCCTGCGCCATGAAATCGAATTGATCCTGGAACAGGCTGGCATCCGGAAAGAATTCGAACACATCACCAGTTCCGAAGACATCCGCCGAGGCAAGCCGGACCCGGAAGGATTTCTCCACGCCCTGGCCGCCCTGAACCGATCGGCCCATTCCGAGGCTTCTCCCCTGGCGGCGGGCGATTGCCTCGTCATCGAAGACTCCATTCCCGGCATTCGCGCGGCCCGCGCGGCTGGCATGAAAGTCCTGGCCGTCGCCAACACGCATTCGCTCCAGAATTTGGGCGAGGCGGACGCTCTCGCCACGACCCTGGTCGGCACGGATTTGGACGAACTGCGGCAGCGGCTGTGGGGCGCGGGATGAAGATCTGTTCACTGCTGCCCGGCGCGACGGAAGTCATTGCCGCCCTGGGGCTCGCCGACCATCTCGTCGGGATCAGCCACGAATGCGATTTCCCGCCAGCGGTGCAGGGCAAGCCGGTGCTGGTCATCCCCGCCATCGAGGCCAGTCGAGCGGCCAGCAGGGAGATCGACCGCCAAGTCGTGGAGACCTTGGCCGCCGGCCAGCGCCTTTACGCCCTCGACGAACGGAGCTTCGTCGTAGCGCGACCGGACCTCGTTATCACGCAAGACCTCTGCCAGGTTTGCGCCGTCACGCCGGATCAGCTCGATCGCGCCCTAGAGCAGTTGACGCCGCCCCCGCGTCTCTTGACGCTCAACCCGCTGAGTTTGGCGGACGTTCTGGCCGACGTCGCGCGGATCGGCAACGCGGTCGAGCAGGCGCAAGCCGGGCAAGCCCTGGCCGCACGGCTTCGTACTGACTTGGAGTCCGTACGCCGCCGCGTGTCGGGCGCCATGACGAAGCCACGCGTAGCCTGCCTCGAATGGCTCGATCCGCTGTATATCGGCGGGCATTGGGTGCCGGAGATGGTGGAGTGGGCCGGCGGCCAAGACCTTTTTGGTTCGCCTGGTCGCCCCTCCCGCAAGATCGCCTGGGAGCAGGTCCGGGATGCGGCACCGGACATCATCGTCATCATGTCCTGCGGATTCTCCGTGGCCAGGACGCTAGCGGAGCTGTCGGCGCAGCCGCCGGCCCAACGATGGCCCGGATGGGACGACGTGCCGGCCGTCCGAAGCAAACGGGTGTATGTCGTGGACGCGGCATCCTATTTCAGCCGACCCGGGCCTCGATTAGTCGAAGGGGTCGCGATCCTCGCGGCCCTCCTCCATCCGGACCTCTGCGCCGAACACGAGCGGCCGACCCCGCAGCAGGCGCATCGGCTGGCTTAAGACACAGGGTCGCCCTTCCCATGACATCCGACGAAGCCCAGGCCTATTGCACCGCGCTCACCAAGCGTAGTGGGAGCAACTTTTATTATTCGTTTTTCTTTCTCCCGCGCACGCGGCGGGACGCCATGTACACGATCTACGCCTTCTGCCGCGAGGTGGACAATGCGGTGGACGAGGCCCCGGCCGGTAGCGACCCACACGACGCGATCCGGCAATGGCGAAATGAATTAGCCGCCGCCTATCGGGGCGCGCCCACCTTTCCCGTGACCATCAGCTTGGCCGAGCATGCCCGCCGGCTCGCCATTCCCCGGACGCTCTTCGAAGAACTGATCGCCGGAATGGAAATGGACCTGGACAGGAACCGCTATGCGACCTTCGAGGATCTTCGGCTCTACTGTTATCGGGTTGCCTCGGTGGTGGGGCTGATCTGCTTGCGCGTCTTTGGGACGACGTCGCCCCTCGCCGACGACTATGCCGTCGACCTCGGCCTCGCCTTCCAGCTCACGAACATCCTGCGCGACCTGGGAACGGACGCGGACCGCGGCCGCATCTATCTCCCGCAAGACGAACTGGTCCGGTTTGGCTATGGAGAGGACGCCATGCTGGCCAAGACCCATTCGCCGGCCTTCCGGCAGCTCATGCACTTTCAGACCGAACGGGCCGCCGGCTACTACGAGAGAGCCGAGCAGGCGTTTCGCCGGATGCCGGCGGCGGACCGTCGGGCGCTGCTTCCGGCCGAAATCATGCGCGGCATCTACAGTCGCATCCTCCGCCGCATCGTCGCCGACGAGTACCGGGTGTTCGGCCCCCGCATCACCGTCTCACCGGCCCGCCGCCTGGCCCTTGCCACCGGCATCTGGCTCAAATCCCGTTTTGCCTAACACCTCTGCTTGTCATACACGCCCACACGGTCGCCGTTGACTGGACCCATCCTCACTCTCTATCATGCTGGCGGATCGGGCTCTCCACACAGTCGCTATCATGACGCTCCAGGAACTCAGCGCATCCCTTCACGACTGCCAGCGGTGCAAATTGGCGAAGCTGGGGCGGACCCAGGTAGTCTTCGGTGTCGGCAATCCGCATGCCGACATCATGTTCGTGGGAGAAGGCCCTGGGTTTTACGAAGACAAACAAGGCGAACCCTTCGTCGGAGCCGCGGGCAAGCTTTTAAACGATCTGCTCAAGTCTATCGGCCTGGCCAGGTCCGACATTTATATCGCCAACGTGGTCAAATGCCGCCCGCCGAACAACCGGGACCCGGAACCGGACGAAGTGGACACCTGCAAGCCTTTTCTTTTGCAGCAAATCGACCTGATCGGTCCGAAACTGGTCTGCTCGCTGGGGAAATGGGCCACACAAACCCTGCTGAACCGGCCGGTCAGCATCATGGCGATGCGCGGGAAGGCCATCTCCCTCGACCGCTTTACCCTCTTTCCCCTGCTCCATCCGGCAGCCGCGTTGCACCAGGGCAATCTGCGCGGGTCGCTGGAGGAAGATTTCAAAAAGCTCAAGGCCTATTTGGACCATCCGCCGGTTCCTGCTCCCGGGGCAGCCGGGCAACCGACTTCACCCGCTCCAACGGAACCGCTACAGTCGTCTCAGATGAGACTGTTCGGCTAGTCGGTCGGCATGGCTCCCCGCCTCCTTCCGACACATTTTATCAGTAGTTGACACAGATGACGGGGTTTGATAGCGTGGCCGCCGTCTGACCGGTGGAGAGATCATGCCGCGTCGTCCGCAACTGCTCGTCGGAATCGGCCTTCTCCTTTCCCTGTTCTCTCTGACCTCTTGCGTTGCCCGTCACCCGGCGGGCATCGCCAGTTCCTCCGCGCCCGTGACACTCACTTACACGGTCCTTGGTCCGACGGAAGAAACGGATTGCGCCTCGTGGATCTTCGTCATCCCGATCGGCGTCAAAGACGCGACCCACGAAATCATCGACAGACTGGTGAAGGATAAAGGAGCCGACGCCTTGATCGGCGTCACAGTCGAAGAACGCATTTGGGCCTTCCCCTTGCCGATCTTCGGAAGGGACTGCACGATCGTCAAAGGCCTTGCGGTAAAAAACGCTCGATGATCTCTCAGCCCAACAAGACAGCCTGCCGGTCCCACATGCAAGCCGGCCTCGTTCTCCTGACCGCCTTGCTTGTCATGTTCTCCGTCGCATCCTGTTCATCGACCGGGGCGATCGCCCCGTCGACGCTGCCCGTAACCGGGAAATATGTCGTGCTGGGCGGAGTAGAAACCGCCTCGTCCTGCGGACTCATGATCGCCGTGGTCCCAGTCAAACACCCCAAACCGTTGAGCGATCTCATCGACGATTTGGTCAAAGAAAAGGGCGGCGACGCCTTGATTGAAGTCTCGTCCGAGTCGTCATTTTTCACGGCCCTGCTCTACACACAAGCCTGCCTGGAAGTGCGCGGCAAGGTCGTGAAGTTTTCCAGATAGCCACCTCATAGCCACCTCTCACAAGTAGGTCTCCCATGGTTACACGAGGCCGTTTCGTCTTACGGGTTCTCGTCGGGTGGAGTTTAGTTCTTTTGGTATCCGGCTGCGTGCCCGACATCGCTCCACCGGCGTTGACGTTTCCGGTGAAAGAACAGGAAGTGCCCGTCACGCTGGCCATCGGCCCCTTCGATACCTCAAAAGTCGTCTGGGAAGGACAGCCGGTCAGTGACAATCTCCACGAGACACTACAAACATCCGTCAAGGAGACGTTGGGACGCACACAGATCTTCAAAGATATCGTCATCCTCAAGCTGCCTGAAAAGACAAATGATCCGGAAAAGATTCTGGCGGCGGCACGCGAGAGCAAGGCCGACATCCTCATGGTGGGAGAAGTCAAAGAATATAGCGCGGATGCCCCCTGGGCATTCGGAACACGATTCGAGGTCGACATCAAAGTGCAGGCCCGGCTCTACAACGTCCATTCCGGCGCGCAGGTCTGGAAGAAAACGGAAAAGGTCAAGGTGGCCAAGGACGGGTCCGGCTTCAAGAAGCAGGAATCCTTGGACGTGATCACCCGCTATGTCGCCATGCCGCCGATCGCGGCCGGCATCCTGCCGCCGATGGTGGACTATATCCAGACGGACTACCTGGCCACGCTCAAATCCCAAACCAAAGGCACGGCCGTAGCGGAGGGCACCGAGGTCTTCGGGGGGGCCGAGATGGCCAAGGTCGACGCGGAACTGACTCCCCCTGCGACGGCAACCAGACCCAAAGACCATGCCTTTGCCGTCGTTGTCGGGATCGAGGACTACCGGGATCTGCCACGCGTGGACTACGCCAAACGCGACGCCGAGTCGGTCAAACAATACCTGATCAAAGCGATGGGCTATCGCGAACAGAATATCGTCATGATCCTTAACGACCGTGTCACAAAGAGCCAGCTCGAGGCGCGTTTTGAAAAGTGGCTGCCCAAGCAGGTAGCCCAATATTCCGATGCCGAGGTCTTCGTGTACTACGGCGGCCATGGGGCACCCGATCCGGATACGAACCAGGCCTATCTGGTACCCTACGACGGAGACCCCTCGTTCTTGGAAACGACCGCCTACCCCCTCAAGCGCCTTTACGACACGCTGGGCAAGTTGCCGGCCAAGCAAGTGACCGTGGTCATGGACTCCTGCTTCTCCGGTGCCGGCGGACGCTCCGTCATCGCCAAGGGTACGAGGCCGATGCTGATCAAAGTCGAAAATCCGCTCATGGCGACGCAGAACATAGTCGTATTGTCCGCCGCCGCCGGCAACGAGGTGAGTAACGCCTATCCGGCCAAGCGGCACGGGCTATTCACCTACTACTATCTCAAGGGGCTTCAGGGCGAGGCCGATGCCGACAAGGACGGCGACGTGGAGGTCGAAGAACTCTACAGCTACATCAAGGTGCAGGTCGAAAAAGACGCGAGGCGGATGCAGAAAGAGCAGACCCCGCAACTGCTTCCCGGCACGGATCTCTTGGGAGACCGGGCCAAACAGCGCCTCGTCGAGTTCAAGAAATAGCGGCGAGATCGGGCCTGGCGAAGGGATCGGCCGGAGGCTCTCAGGCTCCGGCCTGTTTTTCGCCTTCGGCGGGATTCACATCCGCCGCTTCACCGTCGGCCGTTGACGGCTCATCCGCATCGGGCGATTCGAACCAATTCACCAGCATATCGTCCCACCAGGTTTCATCCACCTCGCCCCCCGGATCGACACCCAGGCAGGCCACCTGCTCTTTCGTGATGGTGGGGGACACGGCGGAAGGATCGAACCGTGCCCGATCGATCACTTCTTTGGTCGCATACCCGCCGACGATCCAGGCGTCCGGGTCGGAGCGGCGCGACTTATACGCCTTCAAGCCGTGTTTCAGGTATAGAAAAATCGCCCGCTGGCCCTCATCCTCGATTCCCGTAGGCGGGAGGCTGAGTGTCTTCTCGATCTTCTTGCGCCACTCCCGCCGCTCGTAGCGCGACGTGAGCAGTTGCAGCATGCGCCGTCCGTCTTCCAGGTTTAGGGGCACAGTTATGTCTCCTTGTGCGGGCGGCCCGCTAGTTTCCGGCGATGGTCATTTCACGGATTTTCAGCGTGGGGCTGGCCACACGCCCGCGAAACACCACGTCGTTCCCGATCATGTCGATATTCGCCAGCATGTCCTTGAGATTGCCCGCAATGGTGATTTCTTCGACGGGATAGGCTAACTCGCCGTTTTCGATCCAATACCCGGCCGCGCCGCGGGAATAGTCGCCGGTCACGAGATTGACCCCGAAGCCGATCAGTTCGGTCACATACAAGCCGTGGCGGACGGATGCGACGATCGTGTCCGGCTTGAACGGCCCGGGCGCCAGGGAAAAATTCGTGGGGCCGACCGAGGGACTCTCCCCTACGGCTCGCGACGCATTGCCGGTGGATGCCAGACCGAGTTTTCGGCCCGAATAACTGTCCAGAAGGTAACTGGCTAAGCAGCCCTGCTCAACCACTGTCGTCATCCTCGTCGGCAGTCCTTCCCCGTCGAAGGGCCGCGAGCCCAGCCCGCCGGGCAACAGACCATTGTCGGTCACCGTTACACAATCAGACGCGATCACCTGACCCAAGCGCCCGATCAGAAACGAGGCCCCCTTGTACACCGCATAACCGGACACCGCGCTGCACAGATGGCCGAGCACGCTGGCCGCCGTCTCTTGGTCGAAGATCACGGGCGCTTTGGTGGTGCCCACCTTTTTCGCACCCAACCGGCGGACCGTACGCCGCGCCGCCTCCACTCCCACGGACTCGGGGGACGCCAGCATGCCGTACGTGCGGCGCACGTCGTACCAGGAATCCCGCTGCATGGCGGTCCCGCCCGGCTCCGCCGCGATCGGTGAAACCGACAGGGAGAAGCTGCTGCTCCGGTAGTCGCCGAGAAACCCGTGACTATTGGCCAGGACGACCCGCCCTGCGGCGGAATTGAAATCGGCGCCTTCCGAGTTGACGATCCGCGCATCGGCCGACATCGCGGCCGTTTCGGCGCGCCGCGCCGCCTCGATTTGAGCGTCTGTCGAGAGCTCCGTCGGATCGTAGATACCCAGATCGAGCCGCTCTTGCGTCATGAGAGAAGGATCGGGCAGACCCGACGCCTCGTCTTCCACGACGGCGCGGGCCAGGGCGCATGTCTCTTCGACCAAACCGGCCAAGGACTCGCGGGAGAAATCCGACGTGGAGACGCTGGCCGAACGTTTACCGACGAAGACCCGCAGCCCCAGGCGTTTTTCCCGGGCCTTCGTCAAGCGATCGACGGTCGCCAGCCGCACCTGTACGGAAAAGGTGCGCCCGTCCGCCACCATCACGTCGGCCTGCGTGGCCCCCCGCTGCTTGGCCTGGGCCAAGACATCGGCCGCCAACTGCGGCAAATCCTGCGTCGCGTGGAGCGTCATGGCCGGCTATCCTCTTGTCCCGCCGACTGTGATTTCGTCGATTTTGATCGTCGGCAGGCCAACTCCCACTGGCACAGACTGACCGTCTTTGCCGCAGGTGCCGATGCCCTCGTCGAGCTTGAGATCGTTGCCCACGCGGGAGACTTTGGTCAGCACCTCGGGGCCGCTGCCGATCAAGGTGGCCCCCTTGACCGGTTTGGTCACTTGGCCATCCTCGATGAGGTAGGCTTCGCTTGCGGAAAACACGAACTTGCCGTTCGTGATATCGACCTGCCCGCCGCCGAACGATACGGCGTAGAGCCCGCGCGTGACCGATCGGATAATGTCCGCCGGATCGTCGTCGCCGGCCAACATGAAGGTATTGGTCATACGTGGCAAGGGAACCGATTGAAAACTTTCGCGCCGCCCGTTGCCGGTCAAGGGAATGCCCATGAGGCGGGCGTTCAGACGATCGGTGATATACCCGCGCAGGATGCCGCGCTCGATCAGCACCGTCCGGCTCGTCGGAGTCCCTTCGTCGTCCATGTTCAACGACCCGCGACGCGAAGGCAATGTCCCGTCGTCCACGATCGTGCAGAGGTCCGAGGCCACCCGTTTCCCGATGAGATTGCTGAACGCAGAAGTCTTTTTCCGGTTGAAGTCCGCTTCCAGTCCGTGGCCGACCGCTTCGTGCAACAGGATTCCTGGCCAGCCGCCGCCCAGGACCACCGGCATGACACCGGCAGGGGCCTCGACGGCGCTGAGGTTGAGAATGGCCTGCCGGGCCGCTTCCCTGGCATAGTCCGCATACCGCCGGTTCTCGACATAGAAGGCGAAGCCGATCCGGCCGCCGCCGCCGAACGACCCCACCTGCCGATTCCCACCGTCTTCGGCGATGCAGGTCACTTGCAGGCGCGAGAGCGGCTGCACGTCCCCCACGAGCAGGCCATCGGTCGTCGCCACCACGACCCGCTTGTATTCCGTGTTGAACGAAGCGATCACGTTCTTGATCCGGGGATCGTACCGGCGGGCCTCGGCATCGATCAGATTCAAGAGATCCACCCGCTCTTTCGTAGCAATCTCCGTAAGCGGCACATCCAGGGGGTAGAGGTTTCTGGTCGGTACGGCCTTGCGGGTGGCCGGCAGGGTGCCGATGCCCTGCGGGGATTGAGCGATGTAGCGCGCCGTGTCTGCAGCCAACTCCAAATCTTTGGCCGTCAATTCGTCGGAATAGGCAAAGCCGGTCTTTTCCTGGGCCGTCGCCCTGACTCCGACCCCCTGGGCAATACTCTTTGTCGCTCGTTTGACAAGTCCTTCTTCCATCGAGACGGACTCGGCCACTCTCGCTTCGAAGTAGAGGTCCGCATAGTCCACATCTCGTGTTTTGACGCGCCCCAGGGCACGGGCGATATCGGGCTCTGCCAGCCCAAACTGCGACAATTCTGCTTGCTGTTTATCAGCCATCGTCCCCACTCTCCGTCAGTCGAGGGGCGGAGTATAGCCCATCACTTTTTGAACCCGCAATGGCAGGTACACCGGTTGTGGACAGAGCCGCCGAGCCGATTGTAATTGTTTGACAATTCGGCAGTTGCCCAGTAGACTACGCAAGCCTTCCAGCCCCAATCACAGCCGTCGAGATACATGGACAATCGCGACACCACACCATCCCTGAGCAAGGCCCCGAATCCGGAATACGACCACCTGTCCAACGACGAGCTTCAGGAACTCTTGGACCCGGCTCTCCTGCCACGCCATATCGCCATCATCATGGACGGCAACGGCCGTTGGGCCGAACTCCGCGGACTGCCGCGCATCTCCGGCCATACCGAAGGCATCAAGTCCGTGCGCGAAATGACCGCGCTCTGTCTGGAGCTCGGCATCCCCAACCTGACCATCTACGCCTTCTCACAGGAAAATTGGAAACGGCCGGCGCATGAGATCAATGCGCTCATGCTGTTGTTGGAGCGGTTTCTCCAAAGCGAGCTGGATGAACTGGTGGAACGGGGCATTCGGTTCCGCGCCATCGGGCGCATCGATTCGCTGCCCGCGTCGGCGTTGAAGTGGGTCCGCAAGGTAGAGCGCGAGACCGCGCAGCGCGACAAGCTGACCTTGACGGTCGCCTTGAGCTACGGGGGCCGCTCGGAGATCGTCGACGCCGTTCGCCGCTTAGCCGCCGATTGCCAGGCCGGCGCCGTCTCGCCGACTCAAATCGATGAGCCTTTCCTAGAAAAGTACCTCTCGACGCAGGGACTCCCCGACCCGGACCTCTTGATCCGCACGAGCGGGGAAGCCCGTATCAGTAACTTCCTTTTGTGGCAGCTGGCCTATACGGAGATGTACTTCACCCCGACGCTGTGGCCAGACTTTCGCCGCCGTGAGGGTCTGCTGGCCCTGCTGGACTATCAACGTCGCGAGCGTCGGTTCGGCCGTTTGCCCAACCCCTCCTATCCACAGTAAGCTGGTGCGCTCCCATCCCTGACAGCGTGATCGAGTCCCGCACCCTGAGGTGTCCTTGAACGTCCAGCAGGCGACGAGCGAGCTTCCGAATCAGGCCGCGAGCGGCCGCCGGACCGATGTGCGGCGTCTGTACAGCGCCCTCATCCTGGTCCCCATCTTCTACGGCGTCATTCGCTACTTGCCGCCGGTCTTTTTTTTCGGCGTCGCCCTGCTGACGGCCATGCTCGCCGTGCTCGAATACTATCGGCTCCACTACGCCGCCGGGGAGTTGTTCCCGGACGCCTGGATCGGCTCCATTGCGACCGCCGCCCTCTTGGCCGCCTTTCAGTGGCCCGGGCTGGCCCCGGTCTCGACGATTTTGCTCGGCGCCGTCGTTGCGATCTTAACGATGCGCTTGTGGTCGCCGCGCAGCCTGGCCACGGCGATGGCCGATACGGCCATTCTCGGCTTCGGTATCCTCTATATCGGGCTGACGTTGGGCGCCTATGTGCGCTTACGCGGCCTGCCCTTCGGGGAATGGCTCGTCATCTTCGTGATTCTGGTCACTTGGGCGGGGGACGCCGGCGCCTATTATGTGGGCATGCGGTGGGGACGGCGCCCCCTGGCGCCGGTGGTCAGTCCCAAGAAAACCGTGGAAGGCCTCATGGGCGGCCTCGCGGCCTCCACGGTGGCCGCGCTGGCGGCCGGCCGCTGGGTCGTCCCGCAATTCGGCCTCCTGGAAGCCGTCGCGCTGGGACTCGTGCTCGGCGCGGTCGGCACCCTCGGGGACCTGGCCGAATCGGCCTTGAAGCGGTCGGCCGGCGTGAAAGATTCCGGCTCGGTGATCCCGGCGCACGGCGGCATGCTCGATCGGATCGACAGCCTGCTGTTCACCGGACCGATCTTCTACTATTATGTGACGGTGGTGAGGGGATCGCTCCTCTCATGAACCGAAGGGATTCGCCTCGACGAAGGAGCGCGGCATGAAGAGCATCGTCATCCTGGGATCGACCGGCTCGATCGGCACCAATACGCTCGACATCGTGTCGAAATTTCCGGAACAGTTCCAGATCGCCGGCCTCACCGCCGGCAGCAACGACCGGAAGATCGAGGAACAACTCCGGACGTTCAAGCCCGAGGCCGTGGCCCTCACCGATCCCGACGCCGCCGAGCGGCTGCGCCAACGCTGCAAAGATCTGAAGGTCGAGATCTTCTCCGGCATCGAGGGGCAGGCCAAGGTCGCCGCGCTGCCGGGCGCGTCGCTCGTGATCTCAGCCATTGTGGGCGGCGCGGGCTTGGTGCCGACGCTGGCCGCGATCAGGGCCGGCAAGCACGTGGCCTTGGCGAACAAGGAACCGATGGTCATGGCGGGCAAGTTGATGCAGGAAGAAGCCCGCCGACGCCAGGTCAATATCCTTCCGGTCGACAGCGAGCACAACGCGATTTTCCAGTCGATGGTCGGACA
>FKKE01000140.1_pt1 | contig 63683 bp, 68 predicted proteins | sample 1106331 | NCBI WGS metagenome assembly FKKE01 (sample SAMEA3931202, study PRJEB13176) | freshwater metagenome | biome: Drinking water system; feature: drinking water; material: freshwater | place: China | collected 2013-02-06 | reverse complement strand
AATTCCTGCCGGGCGCACCATCCCTCCCCTCACGTGTGCCGCGGCCTATTCGGTCCTTCTCCCACGTCATTGCGCCAAGGGGGAAACGTGCTTGCTCCGAGGCTCCGAGGTGTGCTCGTTTGAGCTCGGGTTCCCCCGGCAGAGCTCTTCCCTCGAGGGGTGTCGGAGGCCGCCTTCCTGCGCTTCCAGAAAGCCCGATTCAGGGCACAGCGGTTTCTCAATCGCCGTTTACATCAAAACCGTCCCCCGCCCCTGTCCTCGTTTCAATATAGTTTCCTGGTATTTCGTGCGGGGTGTGGCTCAAGAGAGCGGAAAGTCAGGGCGTGAGATGCAGCCCTCCCGTTGTTCCGGTGCCAACGCCCCGCCTGCGCATGGGTTCCCCCCGAGCGGGGGATGTTCGTGGGTGCGGTTCTCACGTAGACTCTGGCACTATGAAACATGCAACTGTGACCCCGTGGCTCATCGCCCGCCAGCAAAACCGGTTTTCGTCCCGTTTCCCGGTTCATTTTCGTCAAAACGCCACTATTGGCAATGGCGTAATCACCAATCTCTCCCTGAAGGGGTGGACGGTCAGTAGTCCCAGACATCGGGTCCATGTGGGGGACGAGGTGGTTTTCCGGCTGCCCTTCGACGACCCCGAGAACCCCCTGTGCGATACTCGTACGATTGTTCGTTGGGCGACTGCCACAGGATTCGGGGTGGAAGTGTTGGATCAGAGCCCGGCCTCGCAGGCCCGCCTGCGAACGTGGGTGCGCGTCGTCTCCAACGCGTTGGCATGGTCGCGCGTCGGGTCCCAGCAGACGTGATAGTTGCCAGCCTCGTTCGGCACTAGGCCCGCATTCAGTACCATCCTCGGTCTGACCCGTTGTCATACGACCTCGTTTTCTACCGCCTCACGACCTATAGGGATTGCGCTGTCCCGTCCCTCCCGGCATAGTGTGGCGCGTTCGGTTTATCGGGACAACCAAGTACGCAAACACACGGAGGAGATCCCTATGCCCGAACCATTCTTTCATATCCCTAAAGACATCGTGCGATGTGAAGGCTCTCTGGCCAGTGGGGGCAACAATGCAGGAGAGGAACTGACTCTAGTGGATTTGGGGAGCAAGCCGTTTGTGCTGCAGGCCGCCAGCGTGACAATTCTGGAGGACAACCCACAGGAGAACCTACTGGTTCGGCTGGTCGTGCGTGCGCCAAATCCAAGCGCTCCGCCAGGGCCTCCTGTGATCATTCACACGCTGGACGTTCCGATGTTTCAGACGGGGGATCAGAAGGCCAACGGAAGCGGCAATTTTGTCGGTGCGGTACGAGGGCCGATTCCGATCAAGGCCGGTGAGACACTCGGTTTTCAGGTTCAACGAAAAGTCGGACCTGGAACCTATGCCTTCCATGCCAAGGCCTGGGGATTCTCGCCAGGGCAATGACCATCTTGGGGGGAAGCAGCGCAGTCTTGCGATCGCGCTAGGTCACATGGTCCGGCCTGGTCCGAACTCACGGGGAGTTGACGAAGGGGCACCTGCCTCCGTCGTCTGGCCATGGAATGGAGATGCACGCCCTTTCTGCCAAGCACGGTGACCGCCTGGGAGCGTGCGGGCGAGGTTAGGAGGCGGCGGCTTCAGGAGCGCCGACGAACCCGGTGGGTTGGTATTTCAACTCTACCAACCCGTGGCTGTGGGCAAAGATCAAGAGTTCGAGACGGTCCGAAACGCCCAATTTGCTGAAAATGGCTGTGAGGTGGTGACGAACGGTGACTTCGCTGATCCCCAGTTCTTGGGCGATTTGCTTGTTGCGATACCCCTTGGCAATCGTTGTCAACACTTCACGCTCGCGCTGGGTCAGACTGCCAATGCCTTGGGCGGGCGGTTCAGCCACCGCAGCCTTGGGCTTCGGCACTTCAAGCACTTCGTCGAGTGTGGCCCGATCAATCCAGACCTCTCCGTCGCAGACCTTTTGAATCGCAGCCACGAGCGTGTCCCGACTCTGTTGTTTGACGATGACCGCGCTGGCTCCCGCACAGTAGGCGGCACGAACGAATTCGGTATTCCCAAAAATCGTGAGGGCCACGAGACCTCCACACTGGCCGAAGGTCTTCATTTCCCGGAGGAACGATAGGTTGCGGTTGCAGTCATCGAGATCGAGGATGACCACCAGGGGACGTTTCTGGATGCAGGTTTTCCAGGCGTCGTGAATTCCTGTCTCGTCGATTTTGGGAGATTTGAACGACGCTCGAAGGATTTCTCGAACGCCCAATCGTACCAATTCACAGTCGGCTACGATCAGAACTGAAATACCGCGTGATTTGCGTGCGGAACTCATCGCCCCCACCTTGTTCAACTGTAGCGACCAGTCGGTCTTGCAGGATAGATATACGGTATCGACCGGGTCATTTGCAATCGCCCCAGGGGCTGATGGACCGGGGGATTTCAGCAACAGGCCCTGTCCGTAGGTTCACTTCGTGGTAGGACAATTCGGTACGCCGGATGAACTACCGAATGGCCTCTAGTGTAGGGACTCCACCAGGCCGTTGGCGGCCCTGGGGGCCGCCAACGGCCTCGACGCGTTTGGGGCTACTTCCCCCCTCCGGTGTGCTTGACAGCGTGATGAGCAGGGAACTAGGGTGGTCGAGAGCCTAACGTGTATTGAGGTCCTCCGTGAGACCCCCAGCCACCTCCCGCGTGCAATTTACCATTCGAACCAACCGACGGTTCCCCGTATCCTGTCCGGTGTACTACATGGGCCGGGGTCTCCTGGGGAAGGGAGTGGCGATCAATCTATCGGTCAAGGGATGGCGTGTCCTCGGGGATGCACCGGTGCGTCCCGGGCAATGGCTGGTCTTCCGGCTGGACCTAAGGAAGGGGGAGTCCCCCCTCGAGATTCCTCGGGCGATCGTTCGGTGGACCGACGGCACTGAGTTCGGCGTCGAATGGCTGGTTGCCGGGCATCCGGCTGAGCGCGGGCTCAACGGATTTGTTCAGGCCATGGCGGAACGTCTGTAGCCCTGGGGGGATTGGCCACGGGCTGATCCCGTAGTGCGGAGTCGGGTTTCCCCCGCCTCGAGCGACAGTCGGTCCACCCTCTCCACATTCTGACAATGAAGCGTGCCATACGACAGGTTGCGGTCCTGTGCCTGTGTATCGGGATGACGGCTTGCCAGTTGGTATCCAAAGGCCCCCTATGGCCAATGCCACAGGCCGAATCAGGGTCACGAGTCGGGGTGCTCGACATCCAAGCCGTCTTTGAGCGGTCGCGAGTCGGGAAACGCGCTCTCGCCCGACTGATGGAGGAGCTTGGAGAGACTCGGCGGCTGCTTACCATCGAAGAGGGGCGGCTCAAGGAGTTGTCCGATCAATTGGAGCGGGAACGCGATGTGGTGTCCCCCGAACGGACACGAGCCCGCACGGAGGACTATCTGTCGAGGCTGGAGCGGTACCGGTGGCAAGTCCAGGTCTTTAATCTGGATCTGGCCCGCCGCCATCGCGCGCTGGTCGCGGAGTATCTTCCACGCATTGAAGCCGTAGCCGCACCATTGGCTGAGCAACAGGGGCTTGTGGCAATCTTGCATCAAGGGCGTTCGGAAACGGTGATGATTGTCTACTACCATGCTCCGGAGTTGGACCTGACCAATCTGGTCATTGATGCGCTCGATCGCGATCTGGAGCAATAAACCACGATCGGTTGGTGCGCCCAGCGATAGCCAATCGGATCCTCCCTCCGCTTAGCGAGCTCCAGGCTGCTGGATCCTGAACTGGGCTGGGACCAAATTCGGGGGCCGGGCTTTCTCCGCCATTCTTCCTGCACAAATTTCAGCTTTGCTCCCGCATTGTGCCAGGGCATGCTAGATTTCCCCTGTATGTCCGCGCGATTACAGACTACTCGCCAAGGGGGACTCGCTCGGCTCGGCACGGCCGGGGCACGACCGGCATGGGCCAGTTGGCCGGAGCGCCGGTTGCTGGATGTGCGGTTGTGCGACTTGCACCTTGAAATCGGGGGGGAACTGCTGACTACGGCCATTCAACAGCTCCATGACGAACTTGTGGACAAGGGGCTCCGCTTCCGGCCTCACTTCTGGTTATCCGATGAGTGGTTTTGCCCGGATGGGGTGCCGGGCATCGCGATTCCCTTCTATCTGGCGCATCCGCGCTTGGCGCGGCTTGAACGTACGCAAATGTTGGAGGTCGAAGGGGGCACGCTTGCCTGGTGTCTACGCCTCCTCCGTCACGAAACCGGCCATGCGATCGAAAACGCCTATCAATTGAAACGGCGTAGCCGCCGCCAAGAACTGTTTGGCCGGTCATCGGAACCCTATCCCGATCATTACGCGTTCAAGCCCTATAGCCGGAGTTTCGTCCAATACCTCGACATCTGGTATGCCCAGAGCCATCCGGATGAGGATTTTGCCGAAACCTTCGCCGTATGGCTGGATCCGAATTCCTTATGGCGCCAGCGGTATGCCGGTACCGCCGCCATGAAAAAGCTCCACTATATGGACGAAGTCATGAAGGAGTTGGCCCAGCTTCCGCCGCCGGTGCGTCGGCGCGTGCGGATCGATCCGCTCGAACGGCTGACCAAAACCTTGGGCGAGCACTATCGTTGGAAGCGTGCCCACTATGGCGTCGAGCAGGCGAAGAGTTATGACGTGACGCTGCTGCGACTGTTTCCAGCCCAACCGAAGCGGCCCTATCGCATGACTGCGGCGGAATTCCTGCGTCGCATTCGCGCAGAAGTGCGCCGGACGGTGGCCGAATGGACGGGGCAGTACCAGTATACGATCGACCAGGTGATCGAAGACATGATCGACCGGTGCCAGGCCTTGAATCTCAAATTGGTTACTCCGATTCCCAACGCGACCATGGCTGTGGCGGTGGTCGTGACCCGACAAGCTCTGCATTCGGTGCAAAGCGGGAGGCATCGCGTCGCCGTATGAGGAAACTACGGGTGCTGGTGCTCATGCATGAAGACTTGGTTCCCCCTCAGGAATTGAATGGGCGGGATCCGAAAGTGGCCGAATGGAAGACCGAGTATGACGTGGTCTCCACTCTGCAGAAGCTGGGCCACGAGGTCTTGCCGCTGGGCGTGAGGAGCGATCTCGGCGTGATCCGGGCTGCCGTGGACAACTGGAAGCCCCACGTGGCCTTCAACCTTCTGGAGGAATTCGACGGGGTGGCGGTGTACGATCAAAACGTCGTGTCGTATCTCGAACTGCTCCATGTCCCGTATTCGGGCTGCAACCCGCGCGGGCTCATGTTGGCGCGTGACAAGAGTTTGTCCAAGAAGCTCTTCGCGTATCACCGGATTCCGTTTCCGGACTTCGCCGTGTTCCCTGTGGGGCGGCAGGTGCGTCGTCCGGAGGCCTTGGGCTTTCCGCTGATCGTCAAGTCGGTCAGTGAGGAGGCGTCATTGGGGATTTCTCAGGCATCGATCGTCAACGACGACGAGAAACTGCGCGAACGTGTCGCGTTCATTCACACGAGTGTGGGCACCAGCGCGCTCGTCGAGCAGTATATCGAAGGGCGCGAATTCTATGTGGGGGTCATGGGCAATGCCAATGTGCACGTGCTGCCGATCTGGGAATTGGTGATGGATCGGATGCCGGAAGAAGCCTGGCGCATTGCCACGGAGCGGGTCAAGTGGAGCCGGTCTTATCAACAGAAGTACGGCATCCGTTCCTGTGAAGCCCGCAATCTCCCTGAGGGGATGGAAGAGAAGATTCAACACCTCGCCCGGCGTGTGTATCGGGCGCTCGGCTTGAGCGGTTACGCGCGGATCGATCTTCGGGTCGATCCGGAGGGGCGGATCTATGTGCTGGAGGCGAACCCGAATCCTCAAATCTCGCGTGACGAAGACTTCGCCGAATCGGCCTTGAAGGCCGACTGGTCCTACGAAGATCTCCTGCAAGAACTGCTCAATCTCGGCCTCCGCTGGCGTCCGGCCCAGGCCGCGTAGCGGGCCCTGCCCTACACCCGGCCGCTTGCCCCGCAGCTTCAGGCATCCCGTGGTCTCATCGCTAATCGCGCAATCGCTTCTGAAACTGCGGTGGGATCGATCCGCCCGATGACCCTGAGCCGCCTCCGAGTGAACTGGCCCCGGATCCTCTAAACTGCGGCGGTGGCGATCCGGACGATCCCCCGGATGGCAACCCACCAGACGGTGCCCCACTCCCAGGGTACCCGCGTCCGTACCCCCAATATCCGCCGTACCCCCAGGGATACCAGAAAGGCGACGTGTAGTAGGAGGGGCCCCAGTAGGAGGGGCCGTAATACGCATAGGGATTGTAGTGGTAGGGCCAGGCTCCGACCTGGTTCGATGAGGGGAGTGTTTGCCAATTGAGGAGTTGGACGATGCGGAGGACCGGGTAGGCATAGGGGTCCTCGCCCTCGCTGAGTGGACGGACCCGCTCTCCTTCGACCGTGCCGACGACCGTTAGCGGGGTTCCCTGGGGTACTGTGGCAGGGTCAAGGAAGCCTCCCTCTACGGCAAGAAACCGTCCCTGCGACTGGCTCCGATCGTCGATGGGGATGCCGTCGGATCCCAGGGGAAGCTGGAGAATCTCGACTTCCGTCTGGTCCTTCAGGCGCCTGGCGCGGATGACTTCACCGCCGAACATCACCATCTTCCCGCCATAACTCTCGGGAGCGGCCTTGACGTCCTGAAAGGTGATGGATTCGTCGACAAGCCGCCGGACGTCCTCCGAAACGCGGTTCCCCAATTGACCCAGCCCTGTCTGGTGGGCCGACTCTGCGCAACCTGCGAGCAGAAGCCCCATCAAGAGTAGCCCCACGAAGCGCGTGCCGCGACTGCGCACCGTTGCCTCCTCAGAAGTGATACGACACCCCGACGACGAGCTGCTGCACCTGATAGTCCGCGTGAAAGCCGGTATTGGGCCCGAAGGCGTCGGTATAGCGAGGCGTCCCTCGCGTGTATTTATATTCGGTGAACAGCGCGACGTAGGGTGTGACAAAGGCCCGGAGGCCGAGGAGCGTGTTGAACCCCACTGTGACGGTCGAATCGGATTGAGTCGTCGGGGAGGCGTTCAGGCGACTCACCAAGATAGCTGGGCCGATGCCGAAATAGGGTTGATAGGTCTTTCCTGGATACCGAACCAGGAGATGGAGGCCGATATTGGTGACGCGAAGATGAATGCCGGCAATGTCGTCAAGGTTCTTGATGTGCGGCGTGCTATGCAACACGTCCAGTTCGACGCCGAGCTTCCCGTGTTGCGGATAGTAGCCAAGCTTTGCGCCGTAGGCGAGGCTGTTTTGCAGGTCGAAATTCGGGGCGTCCAGCCCGCTCAAGGAACCGGTTCCGCGGACGGCATCAAGTCGGTCGGCGAAGTTCACGCCCACCTGCGGGGCCACGTACCACTCCGCCCGGCTGGTCTGCGGGACGACCGACAGGCTGATTGCCACAGTCGCAACCAGGCAGGCCGCCCGGATAGTCTGGAGGAGCCGACGCCATTGCATCGGGTGCACTATATCAGCCGGGTCGTGACGAATGTGAAGGTTGCCCAACTGGACAAATGGGGTTTTGGGGGGCGGTGTCTTGTCGTGCGGGGAGGGAGGAGTAAATGAACCGATCATTCGCCGGCCACCCTATATGGTCGACGAGGCGCCTACGGCCCGAAATGAACGCCGAACAGGAGTGCGAGGCTGGTATCGTCGCGATCCAACGGCGAGAGTCGAATGCGATGCAAATTGACCAGCACGGTGGTGGAGAGCGCGAGGTTCCGATTGAGCGGGACTTCGAGGCTGAGGCCCAACGGCACCCAATGGCTGGTCGAGCTGTCATCCACCCGTGCCGGTCCCGGACGATCCAGGTTCATATGCATGACCCCGATGCCCGCAAAGGGGACCAACGTCACCTGGTCGAAGCGGATGTGATATTTCGCGGCCGCCGCGACGCCGTAGGTGTTGAGATTGCTTGCGGGGGTGAACAGCGTCATCAACCCGAGCGAGAAGGCGGGATCGACGTAGTAGTCGAGTCCCACGCCAAGGGCAAAATGGGCGCCATCGGGCGCGCCGGTCAGTACCCCGAGGTCCGTGGTGAAGCCGACGTGGCTCTCCTGTGCCACGCTGGGTGAGGCCACGAGCAGGCTTCCGCACAGGAGGAGCGCGCAGCACAGTCGGCTCAAGATGTTGGGCTGGGGAGATAGAGAGGTGCAGGGCATGACAGGCGCCGTGACGAGCCTCTATACCACAGACCGTCGAGACAGGGGTAGAGGGCGCACAGGCGGCTTGTTCTGCGACCAGCCGGTTCGGTATCGTGACGGTCGATGGGAGGTGCCGACTGACGATGTCAAAAGTGTCGATGACGCCGATACAGATGGCCGAACGGCTGGCCGGGTGGTTTCCCCCGGCACCGACGCCCTCGCTGTGGGAAGACTATCGCCTGGAGCGTGTCGCGCCGAAGGCAGGATCCGTGTTCCGCGAATTGTTGTCCCTGACGCTGTTTTGGATGCGATCGGCCATGGAGGCGCACTATCCGGGCATCGCCGAGGTGCTGGTGTGGCCGCGCGTGCTGGCCTTGCTCCATGACCAGTGGGGACCGGTCTATCAGATGGCCGAATCGGAGTGGGAGGTCTTTCAGGCGGAGTTGCCTTCCCGAATGGCGGCCTACGAGCGGGTCAAGGCGGAAGGAGGCAGCGCGGTCTCGGTCTCGACCGAAGCGGGCGCTCATTTGGAATCCAATTGGGTGGTGCGTGCGGAGGAGCAGGGCGCGCTCCTTGCCCTGATCCTCGACCTGGTGTCCGCAGAGGGAATCGGCGCTCTATTTGAGGAGATTGAACTGGTCGCGCCGTCCTGACCCCACGCATGCGACCGACGGCCGGTCTCCGGCGCTCGGCCGGGGATTACAGGTATCGGTGACTCACCACACGCCCATTGGCGTCGATGTCGTAGAACAGCGGTGCGCCGGTGGGAATGTTCAGCTCCAAGACTTGCTCCGGCGACAGCTGTTCCAGGTGCATCACGAGCGCGCGCAAGCTGTTGCCGTGTGCGGCGATGAGCACGCTTTTCCCGGCGCGTACCTGCGGTTCGATGTGCGAGCGATAGTAGGGGAGCACCCGTTCGGCGGTCTCCTTGAGGCTCTCCGCGCCCTGGCCCGGCGGTTTCACGTCGTAGCTGCGGCGCCAAATTTTCACCTGGTCGTCACCGTACTTCTTGGCCGTCTCGGCCTTGTTCAATCCCTGCAGGTCTCCGTAGTGGCGTTCATTCAGGGCCTGATCCTTGGTAATGGGGATCGAGGTTTGCCCCTGCTCCTTCAGGGCCAGCGAGAGGGTGTCCTGCGCTCGTTTGAGGTCGGACGTAAATGCCATGTCGAACCGGAAGGGCTTGAGTTTGATGCCCGCCTGTTTGGCTTCTTGCTCGCCTTTCGGGGAAAGGGGGACATCCACCCATCCCGTGAAGCGATTTTCGAGATTCCACTGTGATTCTCCGTGTCGGAGCAGGATCAATGTTCCCATACGAGCGATCTCCCTCTCACCGCTAACGCGCGAGCCGCCATGACCCGGTGCGTGGTGCAGACGGGCGCATGGTGCCTGAGGCCGTGGACTGGTTGCAATCCCCTTTTTCGCCCAGTACGATGCGCCCTCACGGACGCCGGATGAAGGAGTGGTTCTGTGGGAGAGCCCGTCTCGCAACGCGCTCCGCTGATCCAGTGGTGGGTGCAGCTCGCTGAGCGTGTGGGCGTGGGGGAGCGCTGCCACGTGTTCTTTCGTCATGCCGAGGCGCACCACACGCTCGAGCGGGTGGAACAGCTCGGCGGGCAAATCGAGTATCTGCTGTTCGTCCTCGTGCGTTATTGGCTGCCGGTCGTCCTCCCGCCGCCGGGCCGCGAGCGGCTGACCAAAAACGACCCCGACTACTGGCTGGAGTCGGAACAGATTCTGAAGGCCGCGGTCGTTCGGCTGCGAGAGCTCAAGCCGCTCATCGAACTGCTGACGGCGCCAAATCCTCTGGGGGTTTCTCCAGCCGCCGACCCGGTTCCGGCGTCCGTGGAAGTGGATGTGGCCCGGATGTTAGAAGGTATGGCCGAAGTCGCCGGCAGCTACGGTGGCCCCGATTACACCTCGGTCATCAAGCGTTTCGATCCCATTCCGCTCCGCCAATCGCAGCCGTTCAAGCACAACAAGAAACACAGCGCGGAGCTGTGGGTGGTGTTCCTGTTGCGGGAGCATCTGCGTGCCTTGGGAATCGGGAAAGACCGCTACTGGCCCGTGTTGGGGGAGGTGACCGCGGCGGCGGACATCCTTCAGCCCAACGGGCAGCCCTATGGGGCCGACGATCTGAAGTCCTGGTGGCAAAAGAACTGGCCGCGAACCTATACCCAATTGGAGCAGGGACCGCAAACCGGCGATCTCACAGGCGCTGCCTATCAGCACGATTTCGAGTGGTTCCAGACCTGGCTCGCCTGGCAACGTGGGCGCGTTCGGTCGTGAGGACGAGGCCACAAACCGCCCGGATCGTCGTACCGTTTCAGGCCGTGGCTGGTTCCCGCCGGCTTGGAGGATGCGAAGGAAGGGGGGAAGCGGCGCAACGCGCCGCCTCCCGGCGCCGACGATCTAGAACTGCAGATTCGCGTTGATCGCGAACAGGTATTGGTGCTTGTCGGTCTGGTCGTTGTAGGGATTGCCCTGCCCATCGAACCAGTCGCTGCGAATTTCCGGCCGGATCAACACGTTGGGGTGCGGCCGGTAGTTCGCGCCCACGCTCAGGGAGTAGAAGCTGCCGGGGAACGGCGCCAGGTTCAGGTTGCCCCGAGCAGGATTGCCGCCCACGCGGGTGCCGGCTTCGTCGCGCATCCACTCGAATCGCAGCCCCGCTTTCCACTGGTCCGTCAGCGTGTAGTACAGATACTGGTCGATCCCGTACCACCGGGCCGTCCCGCCGCCGAGTTTCCCGTCCTCCTGGAACGCATAGTGGTGGTGGAAGACGTATTCGAGGCGATCCATCGGACGCACTGTGAAGATGGCGCTCAAGCGGGTGCGGGTGTCGAAATTGTTGCTCACGGCCGTGGGCTCATTGCCACTGGCCATGGCGAACGACAACGACCAGCGATTTTCGTCGGCCGTATACTTTACGGACCCGAGAAAAGTCGCTTGGTCATGCACACGGTCCATCGAATCCCAGCCGTTCACGACGCCGCCCTGCAAGGACCAATGCTTGTCGATATTCCAGGTGGCCAAGCCGCCCCAATGAGTGAAGGGACCGGCGAATTGATAGGAGTAGGACTTGGAGTAGAAGAAGTTATTGATCGAGGGGACGCCTTCATAGCCGATGATCGTGTAGAAGTGTCCAACCTTGACCGAGAAGGTCTGGTTGCCGACTTCCAGATAGGCCTGCGGCATCGCAATGCCGTAGTTTTGCCCGTTGTTCCAGTGCTGGCTGCCGTTCGGGCGGCGCTCGACGCCGTTGCTCTGGGTCAGAAAGTAGTCGTAGCCCCACATGAGGTCGAGACGGCCGCCGATATCCCACCCCCGGCTGTTTTCCTGCAGGGGTTTGTCGATGATCAGGTAGAGCTGGTTCAACTGGGCGATGTCACGGTCGACCGCATTGTAGGGGCCGTTGAAGTGGCTGGTTGGGCTGGCCGTATTGAAGGTGTAGCCCCCGTCCACCCAGCCGCGCACACGAATAGGGCCGTCCTGCGGGAGCAGGCGATGGACGCCTGTCCGGTCGGGCTGGAAGAAGGCGGCTCCGCTTCCGGAGGAGCCCGCCTGCGCCGCGGCGATCGGCGTGAGTGCCGTCAGATCCTGAGGGATCGCCGGGACGGTATCAGCCATCGCTTCAGCCGTGGAAAGCAGGAGGATTGAGAGACACGTCATCAGACGACTGCGAACAAGAGGCACGCTACTCATGACCATGACACTCCTTTGGTGAAGGTTGGTGAACCCGACCGACATTCAAACGGTCAGGATGGCGATCCCCACGGGCCCCACCCGTGGCCTATCCGGTGTGAATCATTCACGGGTGTGGGGTGTGCCGGTACTGGACAACCGCGGCGGCCTCCAGATGGGTTCTGCAGTCCTGGGGCACGCGCGGCCGGAATGTAGCAACCGTCAGGGGATAAGGCAAGATGGACCTACCAAATCAGCTGAGGCCCAAGCAAACAGGGGTCACGGTCACGGGAGGAACGTCCAGGGCAAGTAGCAGAATGTTCTAAGCTCGATGGTGTTTTGCTGGGAAATCGCCAGGAGGTGGGAGGGAGGGGGGCGTCGGGGAGTCTGCCCTGCGTGGTCAGCTATCGGGATGACGTATCGGCTGGGTACTCTGAATGCCTTTTGATTTCGTCCCGGGGATCGGAAAATCTTCGGCTCCGCCGCGATGCAGGATGGTCCCCAGGAGGATCAGTTTGAGCATGAACAGCCCTATCCCCACCCACACGACATAGAGTTGCACTCCCCCCGCATCTCGCATCAATTGCTCTCGTGAGGCGGCATTCAGCCCGGCTTGACGCCGAATATCGCTGAGCTGTTCCTTGATGTGCCAGTAGTACAAGTAGTTGGCGCTGGCTCCGGCCATGAGTCGCCACACAATGTCGGCCGAGAGATCTTGCGTGAAATAAAAGGCGACCACAGGGCCAATGGCATAGACGAGCGCATAGAGATACATCTTGCGGTAGAGAAACCACAGGAACGGCTCGAACAGGAAGGCAGCCCAGTTCCAGGTCAGGGCGTATTTGGGACCACTGGGAGACGTGAACGATCGGAACTTGGCCAAATAGTGGTCGGCCTTGGGACCGATGAACTGGCGCCAGGTCTGTTCGTCATTGAGTTGCGCCCCGAAACCTGGGGAAGCAGGAGCCTCGACCGTGGCCTCGGGCTCGGTGCCAATGGGGGTGGCGAGTGAGGCCCCGCAGTGACTGCAGTAGCGGGCCTCGGTGGCGGCGTCTTTCCCGCATGCTGGGCAAGGCTTCATCCGCTCAGCTTATAGCACAGCGTTTTCCTGTGCCTCAACCGAGCACGCGGGGCGGCCTCGCGAAAGCGGCCGTCATGCATTCCGCCAGAGCTGGAAGAGGCGAATCCCCGCGCTGGCATTGCTTTCGCATACCTGCTGTGTTAGCTTCGCGCTCTTCACCACCGCAAGGGGATGGGGCGCCTATGTTGACCGAAGAACTGCAACAGGATGCGGAACGGTACCTGATGAACACGTATGCGCGGCAGCCGATTTCGATCGCGCGCGGTCGTGGGGCCCGCGTGTTCGATCTCGAGGGGCGCGAGTATGTCGACTTCGTCGGCGGGATCGCGGTCAATCTCTTGGGGCATAACCATCCCGATCTCACCTTGGCGATTCAGAAACAGGTGGTGCAGGTGCTGCACACCTCCAACTTGTACTATTCGGTGCCGCAAGTCGAATTGGCCAAGGCGCTCGTGGAGCGGTCATTTGCCCGCAAGGTCTTTTTCTGTAACAGCGGGGCCGAAGCGAACGAGGCGGCCATCAAGCTGGCGCGGCGGTACGGCCACGACAAGCGGGGACCCGAGTGTTTCGAAATCATCACCATGAAACACTCCTTCCATGGCCGGACGCTGGCCACGATTGCGGCGACGGGGCAGGAAAAAGTCCAGAAGGGGTTTGAACCATTGACGCCCGGCTTCTCCACCGTCCCGTTCAATGATATCGAGGCGCTGGAGCGGGCGATGACCGAAAAGACCGCCGCGGTCATGTTGGAACCCGTCCAAGCCGAAGGGGGCGTCCATGTGGCGCACAAGGCGTATCTGATGCGCCTCAGAGAACTGTGTCGGGAGCGGGGCGTGTTGCTCATCTTCGATGAAGTACAGACGGGGATGGGTCGCACGGGCACGCTGTTCGCCTACGAGCAGTTCGGGGTGCAGCCGGACGTCATGACGCTGGCCAAGGGTCTGGGCGGTGGGGTGCCCATCGGTGCCTGTCTCGCCACCGACGACGTGGCCAAGGTGTTTGTGCCCGGCTCCCATGCGTCGACATTCGGGGGCAATCCGCTCGCCTGTGCGGCCGGATTGGCCGTCCTACGGACACTGTTGGAAGGGCGTGTTCTCGAGCATGCCAAGCAAATGGGGGACTACCTGGCCAAGGGGTTGCAAGACTGCAAAGAGCGCAATGCGATGGTGAAAGAAGTTCGCGGGCTGGGACTTCTGCAAGGCATGGAGCTCCATGGCGAGGGAAAGCCGGTTGTCGACGCCTGCCTGGCGAGAGGTGTGCTGATCAACTGCACCATGGACCGGGTTTTGCGCTTTGTGCCGCCGTTGGTGATCACGCAAGCCGAGATCGATCGGTTGCTAGACACCTTGCCGCGCGTCCTGACCAAGCCCAAATCGGATAGCCATCACTGAGGACGAGTGCCGACCATGGCCCGTCGCTCCCGAATACCGAAATCGCTGCCTCCCCTTCGCCGGGTGCTGAAGGATTTGCTTTCGCTTGGGCCGGTGCCCTCGGAGTACGTGCACCGACTGCTGGCGTTGGCGGGTCACCTCAAGGCGCTCCGGCACCAACGCAAGCCGCACCCCCGACTGGCCGGCCGGACTATCGGCTTGCTGTTCCAAAAGGCCTCCACGCGGACACGCGTCTCGTTCGAAGTCGGGATGAACCAGTTGGGGGGGCAGGCGCTGTTTCTGCCGATCGGCGACATCCAATTGTCTCGCGGGGAAAGTGTGGCGGATACGGCCCGGGTCCTGTCCCGCTACCTGGATGGGCTCGTGATCCGGACGTTCGATCAGGCGATTGTCGAAGAATGGGCCCGCGAATCTACGATTCCGATCATCAACGGCTTGACCGACCTGCATCACCCTTGTCAGGCGCTCTCGGATGTGATGACGATTCAGGAAAAGAAACAACGAGTGAAGGGGATTCGGCTGGCTTATGTGGGCGATGGCAACAACATGGCCAATTCGCTGATCGAAGCGGCGGTCAAGGTCGGCATGCATATCAGTCTGGGCTGCCCCAAGGGCTATCAGCCGGATCCGGCGGTGGTCGAGCGTGCCCGTCAGGACGCGGTCCATACCGGCAGCACGGTTGAATTGAGCGAGGATCCAGAGTTGGCGGTGAAAGATGCCGACGCCGTCTATACCGACGTGTGGATCAGCATGGGGCAAGAACGAGAGCAGGCGCGGCGCCTCAAAGCGTTTAGCTCCTATCAAGTCAATGAGCGGCTGATGAAGCGCGCGCGACCGGATGCGATCGTGATGCATTGTCTTCCCGCCCACCGCGGCGAGGAGATCAGCGCCGCGGTGCTGGATGGCCCGCAATCTGTCGTGCTCGACCAGGCGGAAAATCGATTGCATATCCAGAAGGCGATTCTGGTGGAACTGATTGACTAGTATCGGCAGAGAGGGGGAGCGACGGCGTCGATGAAGAAGCCCAAAGCGCTGAAGAAGATCGTGTTGGCCTATTCCGGGGGGCTCGATACCTCCGTCATTTTGAAGTGGCTGCAAGAAACCTATGACAGCGAGGTCGTCTGCTTCTGTGCCGACTTGGGGCAGGGCGAAGACCTGCAAGCCATCAAGGCGAAGGCCACGTCCCTCGGGGTTCGGAAGACCTATGTGGAGGATCTGCGCGAGACGTTTGTAAAGGACCACGTATTCCCCATGTTGCGGGGGAATGCGGTCTATGAAGGCAGCTATTTGCTCGGCACGTCCATCGCCCGGCCGCTGATTGCGAAGCGCCAAATCGAGATCGCCAAGAAGGAAGGGGCCGAGGCCGTCTGCCACGGGGCTACCGGCAAGGGGAACGACCAGGTTCGCTTCGAGCTGACGTACATGGCGCTGGAGCCGGGTGTCAAAATCATCGCCCCCTGGCGGGAGTGGACCATGCGTTCGCGCCGCGAACTCATCGAATATGCGGAGCGGCACGGCATCCCGGTGACGGCCACCAAGGCAAAGCCGTATAGCATGGATATGAATCTCTTCCACATCAGCTACGAAGGCGGCATTCTGGAAGACCCGTGGGCGGCGCCCCCGGAGGAAATCTTTCACATGACCGTCTCCCCGGAGCGTGCGCCGGACAAGCCGCGCCTGGTTGAGATTGACTATGTGGCCGGGAATCCCGTGGCCGTCGATGGGAAGAAGATGTCTCCTGCTAAGCTGCTGGCCCATCTCAACAAGATTGGGGGCGAGCACGGCATCGGCCGCGTGGATCTGGTGGAGAATCGCTATGTCGGTATGAAGTCACGGGGTGTGTATGAGACCCCCGGAGGGACGATCCTGCATGCGGCCCACCGCGCATTGGAATCGCTCACCTTGGATCGGGAAGTGCTGCACCTGCGGGACAGTTTGATCCCCCGGTATGCGGAGCTCATATACTACGGCTATTGGTATGCGCCGGAACGAGAAATGCTGCAGACCGCCATTGACGAAGCGCAACGCGACGTCACGGGGACGGTCCGGCTGAAGCTCTACAAGGGGAATTGCCTACTTGACGGGCGACGATCGGATCGCTCCCTCTATCGGCTCGATATCGCGACCTTTGAAGAGGATGAGGTGTACCGGCAGCGAGATGCCGAGGGCTTCATCCGGCTCAACGCGCTCCGGTTGGCCATTCGTGCGCAGCGGCGTAAACCCCGATCATGAGCAGGCGCAAGCAGACGCGAGCGGCCCGTGGCCGCGAATCAGCGCGTTCCTCGCCCTCGATGCACAAGGCATGGGCCGGGCGCTTTGACGAGGCCACCGATCGCCTGGTGGAGCGATTTACGTCGTCGCTGGCCTTCGATCAGCGACTGTATCCATACGACATTGCCGGCAGTCTGGCCCATTGTACGGCATTGGCGCAGGCCGGCGTCATTACTGCTCGAGAGGCGAAGACGTTGGCATCGGGGTTGGCACGGGTACGGGCCGAACTGGACGCCGGGCGCTTTGCCTTTCGCTCGTCCGACGAAGACATTCATATGGCGATCGAGCGTCGCCTGACCGAGGTTGTGGGGCCGGTAGGCGGGAAATTGCACACCGGGCGAAGCCGTAATGACCAGGTCGCGACGGACGTGCGACTGTACCTTCGCGACGTCGTGTCTCGGCTCCAGACCGGGCTGACGGCACTTCAGCGGGCCTGTGTCGGACAGGCGCGTCAGAACCTCCATGTCGTCATGCCGGGATACACGCATTTGCAGCGAGCCCAACCGGTCTCGGTCGCGCACCACTTTCTGGCCTACGTGGAAATGCTGGAACGGGACAAGGGGCGGCTGAAGGACGCGCTGGTGCGGGTGAACGTTCTCCCGCTGGGCTCCGGGGCCTTGGCCGGGTCGAACTATCCGATCGATCGCCGAGTCGCGGCCCGCGTCCTGGATTTCACGCAGCTGACCGAAAACAGTTTGGACGCGGTCTCCGATCGTGATTTCGTCATCGAAGTGCTGGCGGCGCTGTCCGTGTTGATGATGCATCTGTCCCGGTTGAGCGAAGAGCTGATCCTCTGGACCTCGCAAGAGTTTCGGTTTGTGACGCTTCCGGATCGCTTTTGCACGGGCAGCAGCATGATGCCGCAGAAGAAAAATCCCGATGTGCCGGAACTGGTCAGGGGTAAGACGGGGCGGGTGTACGGGCATTTGATGGGAGTCCTGACCCTCCTAAAGGGCCTCCCCTTGAGTTATAACCGCGATCTTCAGGAAGATAAGGAACCACTCTTCGACGCCGTCGATACCGCGCTGGCTTCGTTGGAGGTGCTGGCCGCACTGGTGGCCGGGCTGATCGTCAATCGCTCAACGGTCGAACAGGCGGCCCAGTCCGGGGGACTGTTGGCGACGGAGTTGGCGGACTATCTGGTGACCAAAGGGATCCCGTTCCGAGAGACTCATGGCATTGTTGGTCAGATCGTCCGCCATTGCCTCAAGCAGCAGCGGGAACTGAGTACGCTGTCTGTGGCTGAATTGCGCACCTTCTCCCCCTCTTTTGGGCCCGACGTGGTGGATCGGCTCTCGGTTGTGGCCGCGGTCGATCGCAAGCGGCAGATTGGGGGGACAGCGCGGGCCATGGTGGCCAAACGGCTGGTCTCATGGGAGCGTGCTCTGGCATGAAAAGGGGGCGGTTGGCCTTGGCCCTGATTATAGGAGGGGTGAGTGTCGCCTGCGGGACCCTTGGGCCTCCGGTTCCCCCTGAGTATGTAGGGGTCGGTCCCCTGGTCGAGCGAGAGCGGCTAAAAGAGAAGGCCGCCGCCAAGAAACACCAAGAAGAAAATCGAGCCTTTAGCGCCGAGGAAGCCAAGGAAGATCCGGCAGCCATCCTCGAGGGGGTGGTGCCACCGCCACTGTATCCGGTCGGGACCAGATAGCGGGGATGGTCGGACCCCGCATGTGAGCATAGAGGGATACCCATGGAAGACTTTTTCTACCGAAACGACGAACTGTACTGCGAAGATGTTCCGCTCTCACGGATTGCCAAGGAGTATGGCAGTCCCTGTTATGTCTATAGCCACGCCGCGCTGCTTCGGCAGTACCGGGCCTACGACCGGGCATTCGGGTCGATTCCGCATATCATTGCGTTTGCCATGAAGGCCAATTCCAACTTGGCAATTTTGCGGGTGATGGCTCGGGAAGGCAGTGGCGTGGATATTGTGTCCGGGGGAGAGCTTTTCCGCGCCCTCCGGGCTGGGGTGCCGGCTCAAAAGATGGTTTTTGCGGGAGTCGGCAAGGGCCCAGAGGAGATTCGAGAAGCGCTCAAGGCCGATATCTTGATGTTCAATGTGGAATCGTCCGCGGAACTCCAGGCGATCAACGATGTGGCGGCGGGCGTGGGCTGTAAGGCCCGTGTCGCCCTACGGATCAATCCGGATATCGATCCCAAGACGCATCCCTACATTTCGACCGGACTCAAGAAGAGCAAATTCGGGATTGCGGCGGATCGCGCGTTGGAGGAGTTCAAGCTCGCGCGCTCGTTGCCCCATATCGACGTTGTGGGAGTACATAAACACATCGGCTCGCAGTTGACCGAGGTGACACCCTTCGTCGAAGCGTTGAAGAAGATTCTGGCGCTGGTCGAGCGTGTGCGCGCCGAAGGCACGGATATTCGGTATATCAATATTGGCGGGGGGCTGGGGATCACCTACTCGGATGAGAAACCTCCGAAGCCGCACGACCTGGCCTCTGCGATTGCCCCGCTGCTACGCGATCTCAAGGTGACGCTCATCATGGAGCCGGGGCGGAACATCGTCGGCAATGCCGGGGCACTGGTGACGCGCATTTTGTATGAAAAGCAGGGCGAGGCGAAACGCTTTCTGATCGTGGACGCCGCCATGAATGACTTGATCCGGCCGAGTCTTTACGGCGCGTATCACGAGATTCGTCCGGTGCGGCAACAGTATGCCCAGGGCATGACGCACCAAGTGGACGTGGTCGGGCCCGTGTGCGAATCGGGCGATTTTCTGGCGAAGGATCGGGCGATGCCCAATGTTCCCGCAGGTGAACTGCTGGCGGTGATGAGTGCTGGGGCCTACGGATTCGTCATGGCGTCGAATTACAATTCTCGCCCGCGTGTGCCGGAAGTCCTGGTCCATGGAAGCGAGGTCCACCTGATTCGTGCCCGTGAAACCTACGAGGACCTCGTGCGAGGCGAGGCCATTCCTCCATTCTTGAGCTAGCTATCTGACGGAGGTCTGCCATGTTTAGCGGATCGCTGGTCGCCATTGTAACCCCTTTTCGAAACGGGAAGGTGGATGAACGTGCCTTGGGAGACCTGATCGAGGAGCAGATCGCCAACGGAACGGATGGCATCGTGCCGTGCGGCACCACCGGGGAGTCGGCCACGCTGACCCACGAGGAGCATGATCGAGTTGTGGCGTTGACCGTCGAGGCCGTGCGCAAGCGGGTCCCTGTCGTGGCCGGCACCGGCTCGAATAGCACGGAGGAAGCGATTGCGCTGACGAAGCACGCCAAGCAGGTCGGCGCTGACGGCGCGTTGCTGATTACGCCCTATTACAACAAGCCAACCCAGGAAGGCTTGTTCCGTCACTACAAGGCGGTGGCGGATGCCGTGGATCTGCCGTTGGTGCTGTACAACATTCCCGGTCGCACGGGCGTGAATATGGTCCCGGCAACCGTGGCTCGGTTGGTGGCCTGCCGCAATGTGGTGGCCATCAAGGAAGGGAGCGGCGCCGTTCAACAGGCTTCCGAGGTCATTCAGTTGTGCGGGGATCGGATCACGGTGCTTGCCGGTGATGATGCGCTGACCCTGCCCATGATGGCGTTAGGTGGCAAAGGGGTGATCACGGTGACGGCCAATGTCGCGCCGAGGGACATGGCGGCCATGGTCGATGCCGCCCTCGCGAACCGTTGGGAGGAGGCCCGGCGATTGCATTACAAGCTCTCGCCCCTTTTTGCGGCATTGTTCTATGAAACGAATCCCATCCCCGTGAAAGAAGCGTTGGGGATGATGGGGAAAATCGATCCGGAGTTGCGGCTTCCCTTGTGTCCCATGGCGGCGGACACCCGGGAGCGACTCAGCCGTGTGCTCAAGGATACCGGTTTGCTTTAGATCACGGTCTGTCTGCGCCAGGGCTTTTCAGTAGGAGCGCCGAAACGATGACAAGGACGATTGTGGTGGGTGCGGGTGGCCGCATGGGATCGCGATTGACCGCCCTGGTGAAGGAATCGCCGTTCATGACATTGGTTGGAGCGATCGAGGGGGCAAGGCATCCGGCGCTTGGGGCGGATGCCGGTGAGCATGCGGGATGCGGACGTCTGGGGGTCCCGATCACCCATGATCTAGCCGCGGTGCTCGATGGAGGGGATGTTCTCATCGACTTCAGTACGCCTCCGGCCACTCTGGCAAACCTTCGGCTTGTGGTGAAGCACCGTCGCGCGATCGTGGTCGGCACGACGGGGTTCTCCGGGCAGGAGTTGACCGAATTCAGAGATCTGGCCCGGCAGGTGCCCTGCGTCTTCTCTCCCAACATGAGTGTGGGCGTCAATGTCCTGTTCAAAGTGTTGGGTGATATTGCCCGCGCGCTCGGGGAGGGATACGACATCGAGGTGGTGGAGGCGCATCATCGGCTGAAGAAGGATGCGCCAAGCGGAACGGCATTACGACTGGCCGAGGTGTTAGCCGCTGCCATGGAGCGAGACCTCGCGGAAGTCGGGGTGTACACCAGGAAGGGGCTCATCGGGGAGCGAACGCGTGAGGAAATCGGCATTCAGACCGTGAGGGCTGGGGACATTGTCGGGGACCACACGGTGTTGTTTGGTGGGATCGGGGAACGAATCGAGGTAACCCACCGCGCCCACAGCCGGGATGCGTTTGCGGGTGGAGCGGTCAGGGCCGCCCAGTGGGTGGTGGGTCAGCGTCCTGGCTTGTACGACATGCAGGATGTCTTAGGACTGCGTTCCACACCGCCGACCGCGTGAGCCGTGCTCGCTACGATGGCCAACTAGCGCGCGAGAGCCGGTTCGAGGGAGAAGGCGACGTCAGTCTGTCCACCGGACTGCAGCGACCGCAGAGCGAGGAAGGCGGCAATGCCCTCGTACATCTCTCTGGCAGACTGAGACCATTCGGGGTCGAACACATCGCCTCGAAAGGCGGCCTCGGCGGCCTTTCGCTCGTCGTTCGTCAACGGTCGCGCCGTCTGTCCGTTCATGGACCGCTCCTCAATGTCGAGAGGTTAAGGGCCGTGGTTCCGGGTCAACCATCTTGCGCCGCCCGCAATTCAAGCAGGCGTACACGTTGATGGCGAGTCCCGCATCCAAATCGACCGCACGCTCCGGAATCATTGTCCCGCGGCATTTGTCACAAGTTTGCATGGCCTCACAGTAGCATTGGGTCACTGACGGGAACATCCATCTGAAGTACTGGTAAAGAAGCGCAAAGGACCTTCCTCGGGCAGTGAAAGCTGGGTCCTTCGGGAGGGCTGCGGTGGGCGTTTCTTGCGGTTTCCGTTCGGATTAGGCGGCTTGACAGCTCCGCCCCCCTTTCCTACGATGCAGATCGAAAGGTCCGAACGATGTATAGGCTCTTAATTGTCGCGGGGTTATTGGTGGTGCTCTACCTGTTGGTCCGAAGGGCCATTCAGGTCTGGGGCCAAGGGAGCAGCGCCATAACCGATCCGAACCAGATGGTCCAAGATCCGGTCTGCAAGACGTTCGTGCCACGAGGGCATGCCGTGTCCGAACGGATTGGTGGGCAGACGTACTACTTCTGCAGCCCGAGCTGTGCTAAGCAGTTTGAACAGCGACTTTCGGGCTAACATCCCGAATAGCCGTAGTCGGTGACACGATCCTCCTTGTCGAACTTCACCGTAATTTCGCATTCGTGTGGTGTGAAGTTGAAGAGCGGAAGAGAAGATTTCCCCCCGGCAATCCTGTAGTAGGTCCAACTTTCTCCCCCGAAGAATCGCGACGACTTCGTATTCGGGTTACCGAATTGCTTTTCGACCCATGCCTTGTCCTTCCCGATCGAGCCGGATAACGACTGCTCCAGGTAGGCGTTATGACTGCAGCCCATCAGGACGCAAGGAATGAATAGGGCGAAGCGGAAGAAAGGTTTCATGCGGAAGCACTCCCAGGAGGTGGAGTCGATGCGGCACCTAGGCCGCGTTTGGAAGAAATACTACTGGGAGGGGGAAAACTCTGTCAAACCAAGAGGGATTTCGTTCATTGCATTCGTTTTCTGATCTTCCTAGAATACGCCCGCACGTGGCTGTTCCCCGCCGCTGAAAAGGATCACATCATGAAAATCTTTCTCGACACGGCCAATGTCAAAGAGATTCAGGAAGCTGCCGCGATGGGGCTGTTGGATGGCGTGACCACCAATCCCTCGCTGGTTGCGAAGGAAGGGCGCAGTTTCCGGGATGTCCTTCAGGAGATCTGTCGGATCGTAGACGGTCCGATCAGCGCCGAGGTCGTCAGCGTCGAAGCTGATGCTATGGTGGCTGAAGGGAGGGAACTGGCCAAAATCCACAAGAATATCGTGGTAAAGGTCCCGCTGATCCCCGAGGGACTCAAGGCGACGAAGCGCTTGTCTTCGGAGGGGATCAAGGTCAACGTGACGTTGTGTTTTTCACCCACGCAGGCCCTCCTTGCGGCGAAGGCCGGTGCCTGGTGCGTGTCGCCCTTTATCGGCAGACTGGACGATATCAGTGCCGATGGGATGGAACTCATTCGCCAAATCGTGGCCATCTATAAGAACTACGATTTCAAGACCTACGTACTGGTGGCGAGCGTGCGGCATCCCCAACATGTGGTTGAGGCGGCACTCGCCGGAGGGCACATCGCCACGATCCCCTACGCCGTGTTTCAGCAACTCTTCAAGCATCCACTTACCGACATCGGGCTCAAGAAGTTTCTGGCGGACTGGGAAGCTAGGGGACAAAAATAGAGGTCTCTCCCCCGGTGGCCGGGGGAAGGTGTCTCGCAGCGGTCGGGCACGTCACTGTGTCTGATCCAGTATCTTCCGGGCTGTTCGAAAAACGGCGTGGAACATGGGACGAGTGAGTTTCCCTGTGAAGGTATTCTGCTGGCTGGGATGGTAAGACCCGAGTAGCGTTAGTCCCGAGGGCAGCCGATACCGGGCGTCATGCCGGAAGCGAGGGATGGGGGAGGGGACGGCCAGGCCACCATCTCGACAGACCTTCAGGTACTGATCAAAAGCGATCTTCCCCAGCGCGATGACCACGGTGGCGCGCGGCAGGAGAGCACGCTCCTCCCGGAGAAAAGGACGGCAGGCCTCGAATTCTGATGGCAGGGGCTTGTTGCCAGGCGGTGCGCATCGCACCGTCGCTCCGACATAACAGTCCGCAAGGGTCAACCCGTCCCCACGATCCGTGGAGGTGGGCTGACTCGCAAATCCGAAGCGGTGCAGGGCTTCATAAAGCCAATCTCCGCTGCGGTCGCCTGTAAACACGCGGCCGGTCCGATTCCCTCCGTGGGCGGCTGGGGCCAGCCCAACCACGTGGAGGCGGGCTCGGGGATCGCCGAACCCTGGCACAGGGCGCCCCCAATACTCCCAGGACTGAAATTGTCGGCGTTTCGTGCGGGCCACCTCTTCCCTGTACTGGACCAGACGGGGACATCGTCGGCAGGCGGTTATCGCGTCGTTTAGCAGGGCGAGTGTTCGCATCGGGGGCCTAGTGTACCACGATAGGAAACCGCGATCGTGCTTGCTGCATCCACAACGGGCTGATAGCATCAAGGTTGGTGCGAACGCAGTCGTCTTCTGTGAAGGAGTCTCGCATGCGAGAGCGGATGGTACTAATCGTGGGAGCCCTCTTTCTTGGCGCTGCCAGTGGGCTCGTCGGACTGACCGCCTCCTCGGCTGTCGATCAGGCAAGCGGGACCGAAGCCAGCACTGAACAGAACGGATCGTCGCCGGGGCGCGAGGGTGAGAAAGAGGCGGTGCTCCAGGAGTCAGAAGAGCGGGCTCCGGAGTCCGAGGATCGGTTGGTGGTATTGCCGGAGATCAAGCGAGAAGGCGAGCGGATCTACCTCAGCCATTTCAAGCTGCCGGACAAGCTGACCTTCGCGGGGCAACCGGTCCCGCTGGACAATTGGCAGGTGCGGGAACGAATCGAGTACGAGTTCTACACGTTTTTGGAGGATCAGGGCGAAAGCATCATTCTCGCCAAGCGGAGCGGCCGCTGCTTTCCGCCGGCCGAGAAAGGCTTGGCTGAGGCTGGCCTTCCGGACGACTTGAAATTCATGCTGTTGGTCGAAAGTAAGTGCATCGCGGCGGCCTTTTCCAAGGCGAAGGCGTCCGGTCCGTGGCAATTCATCAATTCGACGGGGAAGCGGTACAAGTTGCACAGCGATCGCTGGCTGGACGAGCGCCGAAACCTAGAAATGTCCACCGAAGCGGCTATCAAGTACCTGAAATATTTGCGGGACTTTCAAAACGGCGATTGGTTCCTTGCGATGGCCAGTTACAATGCGGGGGAGGACCGTGTCCGTCGGCTGTTGAAGGAACAGAAGGTCCTGGATTATTGGAAGATGCATGGGCCGCGCGAAACCATGCGCTATGTGCCGCGGATCATCGCGGCGAAGGAAATTTATTCACAGCCGGAAAAGTATCTCGGGCTCTCCAAGAAGGATCTGTACACACCGCTGGAGACCGAAACGGTCACGGTGTCCATCAAGGAGGCCCAGCGGACCCTGGTGTCGATCGCGGAGGAGTTCGGAACCTATTTTCTGGAGTTGAAACTCTTGAATCCGGAATTTACCAAGGAGTACCTGCCAAAAGGCACCTACCGGATTCGCGTGCCTCGTCAGACCTGCCCGCAGCAATGTTTCCGCCAAGATCACCCACCCGCCACACGATGATACGCGTCGGAGTCCGGCGTCTCCCGGTGAGGCAACTCCTGGAGCGCATGATCGGCGAGGCTGTGCGTGCCGTAGACCCTGGTCGTGCCCTTACCCAGCATCTCCGTCGTACAGGGGCGACCCTCTTCCTTGGGACCAAGCGGTACGCTCTTCCCAAGGGGCGCCGTGTGGTGGTGGTTGGGGCAGGGAAGGCCGCGGCCACTATGGCGCGGGCAGTGGAAGGCATTCTCGGACCCCATCTCGAAGGGGGCTGTGTGGTGACGAAGTATCACCACCGTGTGCCCACCAAGCGGATCGAGGTCGTGGAAGCCGGGCATCCTGTTCCCGACGAAGCCGGGGTGGCGGCTGGCCGCCGCATCCTGGATCTGGTTCGGTCATTGAAGACGAGTGATCTCTTGCTCGTGCTAATCTCGGGAGGAGCCTCCAGTCTCCTCCCCGCACCTGCGCCGGGATTGACGCTCGCCGACAAGCAACGTGTCACAGGACTGTTGCTGAAGAGCGGGGCAAGCATCCAGGAGGTCAATACCGTTCGGAAGCATCTCTCGGCCATCAAAGGCGGGCAACTGGCGGCGGCGACCAAGGCGCGTGTCCTCAGCTTCATTCTCTCGGACGTGTTGGGCGATGATCTGGCGAGCATCGGTTCTGGCCCCACGGCTCCGGACCCCACGACCTTCCGCGAGGCCCTGAGCACCCTCAGGCGCTACCGGCTGATCACCAAGGTGCCGCCGGCTGTCAGGGCGCACCTCCAGGCCGGCGCTCGAGCCGCCCGACGCGAGACGCCCAAGCCGGGTTCGACGGTCTTTCGCCGTGTGCAGCATCACATCATTGGCAACAACCAAGCGGCTGTGTCTGCCGTCGCGCGTGTGGCGTGGAGGAGGGGCATCCGGCCGTTGGTTCTGACGACGACCTTGACCGGTGAAGCGCGGGTAGCCGCCCAGGCGTTCGGCGCGTTGGCTCGGCAGGTGAGTGAGCGGGGAAGGCCATTGATGCGCCCGTGCTGTATTCTCGCCGGGGGAGAACTCACGGTGACGGTGAAAGGGCGCGGGCAAGGAGGCCGTGCCCAGGAGTTCGCCTTGGCCGCGGCAAAGGACATTGCCGGCCTGCGCAATCTGTGGATTGTCGGTGTGGGTACAGATGGGACCGATGGGCCGACAGATGCTGCCGGCGCCGTGGTGGACGGCCGGACATGGCAGCGGGCTCAGGCGAAGGGGTGCCGCCCCGCACGTGCGCTGGCTGAAAACAATGCGTACCCGCTGCTCAAACGGCTCGGGCAATTGATTCACACGGGACCAACCGGAACCAACGTCAACGATCTCTACCTCCTCCTAGCTCTCTAAGCGAGATGGCTGCACCAGTAGTCCTTCCTTTGGCGTCCTGCAAAGACCGCGCGCTTGTCGGAGGAAAAGCCTTCGGTCTGGCGCAGCTGCTCCACCATGGATTCCGGGTGCCGTCAGGTCTGTGCCTCACCACAGTTGCCTACGAGGTGGCCTTGGAACGGCTTCCCGTCGATCACAGCGGGGTCTGGCACCGTCTGAGACAGGCTCGGCCGGAGGAGCGAGCGCGCCTGCTTGTGGAAATCGCGTCGAACTTCTCGGCCTTGACGCTGCCCGCCGCCATCCAATCGGCGCTAGTCTCTGCGATGGAGCAGGGTGGGCTTCAGCATCACAGGTCATGGGCGGTACGGTCCTCGGCCACCAACGAAGATGCACAGCTGCAGAGCATGGCCGGGCGGTACGAGACGAAGTTGGGTGTCACCCGAGCAGAGCTTCCAGCGGCAATCGTCACCTGCTGGGCCTCGCTATGGCGGAGTCCCGGGATTGACGCGATGCTGCAAGCGGAAGAGACCGGCAGCCCGCCGAAGATGGCGGTCGTCATCCAGCCCATGATTGACCCGCTGGCGGCCGGCGTGGCCTTTTCCTCGAATCCGGTCACGGATGCTGCCGACTGTGTGATTGTCAACGCGGTGCCGGGATTGGCGGCGGCGTTGGTAGCCGGGACCATACGACCGGACGAGTGGGTGGTCCGCCACGAGGCGTCCGCTTCACGTTGGACCATTGAGGGGCGAACGATAGCCCATAAGGAGCGGCGATGGGCGGTCGGGTCTGCCGGGATGGCCTCCCTGTCGATCCCGGAGGGACGGGAGCGTGAGCCTGCTCTCTCGGATGACCGTGTTCTGGATCTGGCCCGGATGACCAAGCAGGTGGAAGCGGCGCTGGGATTCTCCGTGGATCTGGAATGGGCGTTGGATGAATCGGGTTGGTGGCTGCTCCAAGCCAGGCCCATGACTCCAGGAGTGTCCCGGCCGAATGAGAGCCGCATGGAATGGTCGCGAGCCAATTTCAAGGAAACGTTGCCTGAACTCCCCAGCCCAATGGCACTGTCATTCTTGCAACACTACATGGAACACAACTTGTTGTCGCACTACCGGACTCTAGGGTGCGCGATTCCCACCGGGTGGTTGTCGGTCCGGATCGTCCAGGGGCGTCCGTTTATCAACGTCACGTTGTTTCAATGGCTCGTGGCGCAACTCGGCAGCGATCCCGCCCTTGTTACGGAGCAGATGGGAGGGGAAGGGACCGTACCCGAGGACCTCCCTCCGCGGATGTCGTTGGGACGGTTTCTCCGCGCTGGCATCATGGCCTGGCGGAGCATGCACACTGCGCTTCGCCACGCGCCGGCCTGGTTCGACGAAATGAAGCACATGGCGAATCGCCCACCCATGGTGGGGGTGGAAGGGGATCCGGTCGTCGGGCTGCTCGAAGAAAACCGTCTACTGGACGAACGCGTCTCTCAGCATGACCAGACGTTTGCCATCGCAGTCGGGGTGGCGCAGGGCTTGGATCATGTGGGGCGGATGTTGTCGAACTGGTTTCCCGAGGACTGGCGGACCTTGCTCAATGCGGCGCTCCAGGGGCAGGGGAGCGTGATCAGCGCAGCCCAGATTCTCTGGATGGCGGACTTGGGGGAAGCTGCGCGCATAGAGCCTGCCGCGCGCGCGTTCTTCAGCAGGGAGCCCTGGCAGCCCCATCGGTATCGCTCGGCACTATCCGGAACCCGGTTTCTGCCTGAATGGGATCGCTTTATGGAAGCGTATGGGCAGCGAGCTATTGGTGAGTCCGACATCAGTGTCCCGCGCCATTTGGAACGTCCGGAACCGTTGTTGGGTGTGATTCGAGGGCATGTCCTCGCGGACACCAACGCGTCCTCAGCGGAGGTGGTGGCACGGCAACGGACCATGCGGGAGCAGGCACTCGCGCGCATCCGCCGCCGCGTGCGCTGGTGGCCTGGCGCATGGTTGCTGTTTGGCTGGCAGTATCGTCGGCTGTGTCGCTTTCTCGCGCTGCGAGAGGCGAATCGGCACCATTTGATGTATTTCCTGGTGGCGGTGCGCCAGCGGCTGTTGGCCATTGGACGTATTCTCGTCGAACGGCACTGTCTCGATGCACCGGAAGATGTGTTTTACCTGACCATGCAGGACATGCAGACCATCGGCCAGGAGCCGACGCGTGATTGGCGGCCGTTGGTACGGATGCGTCATGAGGAGGAGCAGCGACACGCTCAGAGCCGTGTGCCGGACTTCCTTTCCGCTCGTGTTCGGCAGCCGCATCATTCTGGGCAGGATGATCGGTCTTGCCGTCATGGGCTATGCGGAATGCCGATTAGTCCTGGTGTGGCCGAAGGGCCCGTCTGTCTCGTTCGAGATGTGTCGGATCTCTCGAAGATTCGGCCAGGGGTCATTCTGGTCGTTTCGGTGATCGATCCGGGGCTTGCGCCCTATTTCAGCTTGATAGGGGGACTCGTGGCCGAACTTGGCGGCACGCTCTCGCATGGCGCCATCATCGCCCGTGAATACGGGGTGCCGGCGGTTGCCAATGTGGGGCAGGTGATGGCCATGCTTGAGGACGGAGAATGGGTTGTGTTGGATGGAATGAAAGGGACGCTACAGATCGTCAGGGATCTGACCGATGGTAGCCGTATCGTGTGATGTTCATAATTGTTCGAATAGGGTCAATCGCCTCTACCATCAGGTCAACTTCTTACCCTCGTTCTTGACCTTTCGAGATATTTCCCGTAGTCTTCGGCAACTCTCCGGAATTGTAGCGTCCCGAATCCCCTCAGCATCCATGCAGGTGTTGGTACGCCGTCCATGCTAGACCTGACCGCTCTTACCGCCGGGTTGTTCGTGGGTGCGCTCTTAGGAGGGCTCGTGGCCTGGTTGTGGGGAACCTCCCGCGTACGGGCCGGCACCCAGCGCGACCTAATGGCGTTGGCAGAACGAGCCCAGCGGGCGGAAACGTTGGTCGGCGAACTCCAAAGGCAGATCGGGGAGGAGCAGGTGACGCTACAAGAGGTACGTGATCATCTGACCGGGGCGCAGCAAGCTCGTGCGGCGGCAGAGGCTCGACACGAAGAAGGACTCCAGCGGTTGGCGGAGCAGCGCCAGTCCTTGGCGCAGATGCGCGATGAGTTGCTGGAGGCGTTTCACGCCTTGTCGGGGGAAGCGCTTCAGCGTAACAACGACGTGTTCTTGAATTTGGCCAAGAGTTCGTTCCAGACGCTTCAGGCCGAAGCCAAGGGTGATCTTGTGCAGCGGCAGCAGGCAATCAATGAAGCGGTAAAACCATTACAGGATGCTCTGGCCCGGTATGAGCAGCAGGTGCGGCACATTGAAGAGTCTCGCCAGCAGGCGTATGGGGGCCTGGATCAGCACCTGAGGGCCTTGGCGGAGTCCCAACAGCGTCTGCAGCTTGAAACTCAGCACTTGGTCAATGCACTCCGGACGCCGACAGTCCGCGGTCGGTGGGGGGAGATTACGCTCAAGCGGGTGGCGGAACTGGCAGGCATGGTGGCCCACTGTGATTTCGTTGAGCAGGAAACCGTCGACAGTGACCAGGGCCGGCTGCGTCCGGATATGGTGGTGCAGCTGCCGGGCGCGCGGCAGGTGGTCGTGGATGCCAAGGCCGTGCTCAGTGCCTATTTGGAAGCCGTCGAATCCGCGGATGACGTGCAGCGCCAGGACCGGTTGCGTCGTCATGCTGCCCAGATACGGGCCCGGATGGACGAACTGAGTGTGAAGGCTTACTGGAACCAGTTTGACCAGGCACCGGAGTTCGTGGTGCTCTTCCTCCCTGGCGAACAATTTTTGGGGGCGGCGCTGGACCTCGATCCTGCTCTTATCGAGGACGGCTTTGCCCGAGGCGTCGTCATTGCGACGCCGACAACGCTGATGGCGCTGCTGCGAGCCGTGGCCTATGGATGGCGGCAGGAGCAGTTGAACCGTCATGCCCAAGAGGCCGGGCGGTTGGGCAAGGATTTGTACGAGCGGATGGGGGTGTTGGCCGAACACCTCAACGATGTCGGCGTCGCGTTGGGCAAGAGTGTACTGGCGTACAACCGGGCCGTCGGGTCCATGGAGAGCCGCGTGCTGGCTTCCGCGCGGAAATTCAAAGACCTGGGTATCGCCACAGACCGTGAAGTTCCCCAACTGGAAACCGTGGAAGCCCTACCGAAGACGAGGAGTGCCCTCGTGGCCGAAGAATTGGGAGTGTCCTATGACCGATGAGCAGCGGCAAGTGGAGGCCTTTCATCGCGCCTTTGAGATTGTGATTGCGCCGTCTCCCTGTGTGCCGGATGAACAGACTCGGCGCCTGCGAGAGCGGCTCATTGAAGAGGAGTTCGCCGAATTGCGGGAAGCGATGGCTCAAGGCGCGGTTCCCCAGATCGCCAAGGAACTCGCCGATTTGCTGTATGTGGTTTATGGCACGGCGGTCTCGTGCGGCATCGATATGGAGCCCGTGTTTCGGGAGGTTCACCGTTCGAATATGTCGAAGGTGGGGGGGCACAAACGGGAAGATGGGAAGTGGGTGAAGCCGGCGAGCTATTCCCCGGCTGTCGTGGAGCCGATCGTGCGCACGCAGGGGTGGCAGAACGCGTGCGAGGATGACGCCGGCTCCGATGCAGTGCACCGAGTGGCGAGCGTACCCGTCTTATGAAAGAACCTCATTGCCCGCAGTGTGGAACGACGTTCGTTCGTGTCATTCATCAGCCGGCGGTCGGTGAGGCCGTCATGCAGTTTCTGCGATTTTACCCGTTCCGGTGTCAGCTCTGTACTCACCATTTCCGTGCCTTTCGCCCTGGCACCAGGGACACCTCTCAAGCCTTCGATCGTCGGCAGTACAAGCGGCTGCCGACCTCCTGCTGGGCCACGCTGGTCACGGATCTCCTGACCCCGAAGGAGATGATCCTCGATATTTCCATGGGCGGATGTACGGTCAGAATGGAGTCCCCGCTTCCAATGGGGACCTTCTTGGGTATTCAGTTGCAGTCCAGCGATGAGGACCCGGCCATCTCCGTTGGAACGGCCATGGTGCGCACGGTGCGCCGGAATTCGGTCGGGATCCAATTTCTTGAGTTGGATCGGGACGAAAAAGCCCGCCTCAGCCGGTTCATCCACGGGTTGCTGCTCTCGCAGGGGCAATCCCTGGAGTTGAATGCCCAACCCTAGGCCCTTTTAAGGGACCAACGTGTGAGTCCGATTCAGGGGGCAGGCCGGAATTTATCGCCGCCGGGGTGTCACCAGAAGGTTGTCCAGCAGGCGGACGGTTCCGAGTCGGATCGCGCCGAGGAGCACGGCACGCGAGGTCAGGCGGCGGAGCGGATCCAAGGTGTCAGGGTTGCAGACGGCCAGGTATTCGATGGTCACCCCCCGTTCTTTCCCGCATAGGCGGCGCATGACCCGCTCGATGGCTCCAGGTGTGCTGCGGCCTTCACGAACGAGGCGAGCCCCACTCAACAACGTACGGTAGAGGATCGGTGCCCGCTGACGCTCATCGGCGGAGAGGTAGATGTTCCGCGAGCTGAGGGCCAGTCCGTCTGCTTCACGGACGGTGGGGTGCACGAGGATCTCGCAGGAGAGGTTGAGGTCCTTGACCAGCCGGCGGACCACGACCGACTGCTGAAAGTCCTTCTGTCCGAAGAGCGCTCGATCCGGTTGAACGGTCGAGAGGAGTTTGGTGACGACCGTCGCGACCCCGGCGAAATGGTGCGGGCGAATCGCGCCCTCCCATCTCATGGCGACCAGCGGGACGGACACCTGCGTCTGAAAACCAGCCGGGTACATGGTTTCGACAGATGGAGCGTAGACGACATCCACCCCCTCCTCACGGCAGAGTCGAAGATCTTTGGTAAAGGGACGGGGATATCGCGCCAGGTCCTCGCGTGGCCCGAACTGGGTCGGATTCACGAAGATGCTGACGACTACCGCGTCACAGCTCAGCCGGGCGGTTCGAATCAATGCGCGATGGCCCGCATGGAGCGCACCCATGGTTGGCACGAATCCGACACAGACGCCCTCGCGTCGAACCTCGCGGCTCCAGGCCGCCATCTGGTGGGGAACCCTTAGGATCCGCATGCGTGACGCTCGCTGGTCGTGCGTTCCGAACAAGCGGGGCGCTGGCCGAACTTGGTCGATGGTTGCGGAATGAGGCGTCGTACCTCGGCCGGGTCGGTCAAGTTGTCTAGCAGCTCCCGGATGGATCGGCCGAGCCGAGGATGGATCCAATCCGGAGCCAGTTCAGCCAGCGGAGTCAGCACAAACCGTCGCTGGTGTAAGCGAGGATGGGGGACGGATAGAGCGGGGTCCTCGATCACGCGACTGCCATAAAAGAGGAGGTCGAGATCAAGTGTTCGTGGCCCCCCACGGCGATCTTGATCCCGGCCCAGTGAGGATTCAATCTCCCGACAGACCATGAGCAGGCTGGAGGGGGTGATATCCGTCTGCAGTTGCACGACCCCGTTGAGGAACCAGCCAGAGCCTGGAGCTCGGCCATCGTCCACCGGCTCCGTCTCATACAGGGAGGACACGCCGGTCATCTGAGAGTGGGGCAGCAGGGAGAGCAGGGTCACGGCCCGGTCGCAAAAGTCGACGCGGTCGCCGACATTGGACCCGAAGGCAATGAACACCGTTTCCATACTCGTGTGTGACACGTGGATTCAGGAAAACGAAGCAGAGCCAGGCGCGTCGGCGCGCCTGGCCCGTTCCCGGTGGCTAGAATCCCGTCTTCTTCATCCGTTCCAAGGCTTCCGCCAGGCGTTCCTTGCTGGTCGTGAGCGTCATCCGCACGTATCCCTCGCCGGGGTCCCCGAACCCGTTGCCCGGGGTGCTGACAATACCGGTCTTTTCCAGCAAGTGGGCAGTGAAAGAGGCTGAGGTATACCCAGCCGGGACGCCGATCCAAACATAGAAGGCGGCCGGGGGGAGATCCACGTCCAAGCCCAGCTGTCGCAGACCGGGCACGAAGGTGTCTCGCCGTTCCTGATAGATTTTGCGCAAGCCGTCCACGAGGTAGTCTCCGGACTCGAGCGCGGTCATGCCCGCTTCCTGAATGGCCTGGAAGGCCCCGGAGTCGAGGTTACTCTTGACCTTACCCAACCCGGCAAGGATCTGCTTGTTCCCCACGGCAAATCCGATGCGCCAGCCGGTCATATTGAAGGTCTTCGACAAGGAGTGGAATTCAATGCCGACGTCCTTTGCCCCCTCGACTTCCAGGAAGCTGGCCGGGGGTTGCCCATCGTAGTAGATCTCAGAGTAGGCGGCATCGTGGCATACGATGACCTGGTGTTCCTGCGCAAATGCCACGACCTGTTGGAAGTAGGCTTTCGAGGCGACCACGGAGGTCGGATTGTTGGGGGAATTGAGAAACATAAGTTTCGCTTTGCGGGCGATGTCCGCTGGGATGGCGCTCAAGTCCGGGAGAAACCCGTGCTCCTTCCGGAGGGGCATGAGGTACGGGGTGCCGCCGGCAAAACTTGTGGCGACTGGGTATACCGGATAGCCAGGACTTGGAACGAGCACGAGGTCGCCGGGATCGATGAACGCCATCGGCACATGCCCGATCCCCTCCTTGGACCCAATGAGGGTCAGCACTTCGGAGGCAGGATCCAGCGTGACGCCGAACCGTCGCTTGTACCACCCGGCGACGGCTTGACGAAAACTCAACATGCCCTCATAGGACGGGTATTGGTGATTCCGCGGCTCGGCCGCAGCCTGCTTGAGCCGGTCGATGATGGGGGTGGGGGTCGGAAGGTCGGGGTCTCCCACGCCCAGGTTGATGATATCCACTCCGCGAGCGATGGCGTCCTGCTTCATCTTGTCGATCGCGGCGAAGAGATACGGCGGCAAGGTCTTAATGCGTGTGGCGTATTCGATGGGGAATCCGGACATGCGTCGATAGCTCCTTTCCAGGGGCGTTGGCCCAAACAAAGAATAATAAAGGTACCGCAGAAACCTTGTGGTAATCAACGCAAGGGCGCGAGCAGGTACGCCAGGAGGTCGGCGGCTCGCTGGTGCGACGCCGGGAGGTGGGGCAGGGCGTCTTCGACGAGGCCGGTGGCGGTGCGACCCGAACGTTGGAGGTCGGGGGCACATGCTCGGCAGAGGGCGACCATCCCGGCATGGTCCATCTCCAAGTGAAAGAGCAGACCGTAGGCCCGGTCTCCGTAACGAAAGGCCTGAACGGGGGCGATGGCCGAACTGGCGAGGGGTATGGCGTGCTGTGGTAGGTCAAAGACTTCGCCGTGCCACTGAAACACCTCGAAGCAGTCGGGGAATCGGCCGAAGACGGGATCCGTTCGACCCTCGGCCGTGAGCCGGATGGGTGTCATGCCGAGTTCGGGAGCCGTCCCGCGGCGTATCGTGGCTCCCAGCGCTTTGGCCATTAGTTGGCTGCCTAAACAGATGCCCAGAACCGACCCGCCGGCCTGAATCGTCGCGCGAATGAACGCCGTCTCGTCAGTAATCCAGGGATCAGAGTCGTTGACGGACATCGGGCCGCCCATGACCAACAGGAGGTCACCGGGGTCCTTCGGCAAGCCGTCGATTGGCACGAGATAGCGCTCGATCGCGATGCCCTGCGCATGCAGGTGGGAGGCCAGCGCTCCGGGGCCCTCGAATGGCACATGTGTCAGGCAGACGGCTCGCATCGTGGGCTCTCGTGCCGGGAGAGACATAGCGCGTTCGGCGGATTCGCGCAAGCGGAGTGAGTCACCAGGGCACGGGATTCGTGGCTCTTCTGCCAGGGCACTCAAGAAATGGGGAGTGGCTGCCGATACAGGAACGGGTTGCTGTCAAGGCCATCCGGTCAGGAGGGGATCCTAGTGGCGACGCGTCGGATATCGGTCAATGACTTGCGGGTGGGCATGTTCGTCACTGGGACAGACCGTTCCTGGATCTGGAGCCCATTCTTCCGGAGACAGTTCCTCATCCAATCCCAGGCGGAGATCGACAAGTTGCGCGGCGGCCGGATTCGGGAGGTCGTGATCGATCTCGCGCGGGGGGCCGATGTCGCGTCGATTGAAGAGGGCGGCGGGGGCTCCGATCGGGAGGTGGATTCCGATTCGGGCGGTCTTCCCGCGGCTCCGTCCTTGGATGCGCCCAAAAATCTGGAGGCCATGGCGAAGAACTACCGGGTGGCCATGGCCGCCCGGCAAAAGCTGGAACAGACGGTGCATTGCCTGTTCGATAACATTTCGGCCACGGGGATGGTCAATGCCGAGGAGGCGCACGAGGCAGCCCAGGAAATCGCGATTGTCACGCGAACGCTGACGAACCCGGCCTTGTTCGCCGTCATGAGCCAGGCGCGTGACAATGGGAAGGTTCTCGGGAACCACGCGATGTCGACGTGTACCTTTGCGATGATTCTTGGCCAGGCCGTGGGGCTCAACCTCATGGCGCTGCAGGACTTGGCGATCGGGGCGCTGCTCCACGATTTGGGGCTGGTCAAGGTCCCGCCCTCACTGTTGGATCGTGCCTACAACAGTTCCCGCCCGCTCACCGGCAAGGAACAAGCAATCTACGAAGGGCATGGCAAGCGTGGGGCGGTTGAGGTCGAGCGACAAGGCACGTTTTCGCTGGATGTGCGGCGGATCATTGCGGAACACCATGTATATCTGAATCAGACCGGATTCCCGTCCGACCTCCATCCCCAGTGGACCACGACGTCCAGTCGAATCGTTATGATCGCCGATCAATATGACGAACTGATCAGTGGGTTTGGGGGGCGGACGCCGATTCCCCCGCACGAGGCCCTGCAGCAATTGTATCGTGCCTCGAAGGAGGGCGCGCTGGATCCGGAGTTGACCGCGCTGTTCATCAAGCGGGTGGGGGTCTTCCCGATCTACAGCACGGTGCAGTTGAACACCGGTGAGCGCGGCGTCATCGCCGATCTCAATCCCGACCACCTCCATCTGCCGGTGATTGTAGTGACCCATTCGGCTCACGGCGACGCGCTGAGCGCTCCCCTTCGGGTCGACCTGCTCAATCAGGATCCCGGCGGAGTCACGCGTTCGATCGCCCGAGTGTTGAAGGCAGCGAGCGCATTGCCGACGTGTGATGTCGAGCCTGCCCACAGCCAGTAGGGCTCTGCTTATCCTCATGGCCAAGACGAGCCGCGGCGTGTATCAAGCAGAGGGCGCTCCTGTCGTCAGCCCTCACGGGCCCCCATCAACTGCGCCCATCCCGACGATCTGCCAGCGGATCCGCTCCGGGTACCACGGTGTCTGGCATGCGCTCACGATGCGTGTCCGGTGGTCGCGCGGGATTGTCCGTGAGCAGCCGGCCGAGTGCCTGGATGGTCTGAGCGAGTTCCAGCGGGTGCGCGTCTCCGAGCTCACGAAGCGGTATCACGAGCTGTTCGAGCTTCGACTCGGGGCGGCGACCGCGCTCAAATGCTACGATTATTTGGACCTCCTCGATCAGACGTTTGCCGATGCCGGGCTTGCCGTGCCCACCGGTGGCCGTGTGCATGATGTCGGGTCTGCGAACTTCTGGTATGCTGCCGCGCTGCAAGCATTGTTCAGGCCGGACTGCTTGAGGGGGATTGAGGTGGATGGGTATCGCCTTTACCCGAATGGGCACAGCCGGTGGGATGCGGCACAGGGCTATGTGCAACCGTTCGCTGGAGCGGATTACCTGGTCGCCGACTACGCGGACATGCGTGAGGAGGCCCGGACGATCACGGCCTGGTTCCCCTTCGTTACGCCGGGCCCGGTGGTGGCGTGGCGTCTGCCGCTGACTGTTCTAGCACCCCACCGACTGTTTGCGAGCGTCGCCGCCAACCTCGACAAGGACGGACTGTTCGTCATGGTCAATCACGGCGCGGAAGAAGCCGCGATTGCCGCCACGTATGCGTCAGCCGCCGGCTTGTCCGCGCTCCATACCTGCCTTGCCGTTCCGGTGCTGCGTTCCCGCCCTATGGCGCCCGTCGTTTCACTTTGGCGCCGTATCCGCTGAACTGGTGGAACCAGGCCGATCCACGCTAAAGTGTGTCGGAGGCTGGTCGGCCGATGGTCGAGGCGCGTTCCAGCGAACGGGTTGCGGATGATACACCGCCTGACGACTCAAGAAGATCTGGCTTGGCTACTGCGGCATACGTGCGCCTTCCGGGGAGGGCGGATCGTGGCGTGTCATCTCAGCCGCCAGCAGTTGTTCGATGATCAGTCGGGCCGCGACGTGCTGGCCGGCACCTCGGTGACCTTGGTGATTCAGTACGTGGAACCGGCTGATGGGCGATCTGGGGTGCGGCTTCAACGGTGGGCGCAGTTGCGTTGCCACGACGTGTCGGATTTCTCCCTGTTCGAACAGGAAGGGGCGAACAGCGGGAGTATCGAAGCGCTCCAGGCCGAATGGTACCGCGGGCGGATGCGTTTGTGGTTTGATCAAGATGGGGAAGTCTATGTGGTTTGTGGCCAGGCTGAATTCAAAGAAGTGGCCCTTCCTCCGCCGGTGGCTGGCGAACGACCTGTTCGGGAATGGGTGTTTCAGGCGCGTGAGGGGGCGCTGCCGTCGGTCGAGTGGTTGTTGGCGGAACTCGATCGGCGGGCGATCCCGTGCCGTTGGGTTCACGGCGAAGAGCCCGACTCAGCCGAAGCGGGATGTGTGTGGAGCGGAGCCCTCGTTCGGGGTACGGATCGCGCCTCTGCGGACACGACGGGACTGCTGGTGCGCGGATACGGCCCACGTGACGGTGTGGCCTTTGGGCTCTCGGCGCGCACGCAGGGAGAGGATCACGAGGCGGTGGCGCTCATGGGCGCGTTGAGACGCCTGATCGCCGAGCGATTCGAGGGAGACGACATCGGGCTTGAACGGATCGGTGGGTTGTGATCCATGCGTCGGCGGCGTGAGGGCCGCTGGGGCGGCTCACACGGAGGAGTGGGAGGGATAGGTTGAGGCGGTCGGTGCTGGATGACGATTGACGTGGAGATGGCTGTGCCCGTTGGTGCCGGTGACGTGGTGTCCGTGGGCGCTGCTCCCTGCGCTGGGCTTCGCGTTGACACATTCGACGAGGTGCCAAAATCGAAGGGGATTGACGGCTTGCTTTCGTGAGACCTGTAAGGTCGTGCCTTCCAAGACGGTCTTGAGCGACAGATCGGTTCGCCATCCCAACTGCTTGGTCAGGGGCGAGATCACGCGTTCGACTGCGGCGATCAGTTTGTTTCCATTGCTGAAGTGATTCAGCATGATGATCCGCCCCCCCGGGCGACAGACGCGAATCATCTCGCTCACCACGCTCCGATAATCGGGGACGGCAGTGACGACATAGGCCGCCACAACCGTATCGAAGCTGTTGTCGGGGAAGTCCATGGCCCCGGCGTCCATCCGGCGCAACTCCACATGGTCCATCTCCAAGGCCCGAGCCCGCTCGCGTGCGCGGGACAGCATGCCCTCCGAGAAATCGATGCCGACAATCCGGCAATGCCGCGGGTACATGGGGAGCGCCAGCCCGGTGCCCACGCCTACCTCCAGGACGCGTTCGTTAGGTTGGACGCTGAGGTTACGAATGGCCGACTCACGGCCTTCGTGGAACACTTTTCCGAAAATGCGGTCGTAAATGCCCGCGTAGCTGGTATAGACGCGCTCGATTTGCTTCAGATCCATGCACTGCCCCCTCAACGTATAGACTGTTCTCGCGGCAAGAGCACGTCCGGCTCGTCCGAGGTTACCGTCCTGCGGGATTGATTCGCTGTCGAAGGCGGGAAATCCGTCGATGGTTTGGAGCCTTGCACCCGCCAGGTCTCAAAACGGGCCTACTGTAGCCAAACCGGGGACGGGGAGTCAACAGTGCGGCGAAGAAAACCATCGAATGGCTCAGGTTCTTCCTGTGCGTGTCCGCGGCTCGACCGGAATGGGTTCCGGTTCTTGTCGGCGCTATGGTATCGTCCGGCGCATGATCGCGGCGGGCCTGTTCGCCACAGTCCTCCTTGTGGGCTTCATCGTGTTGGACTGGTGGTATTTCAATCGTTCCGAATCGCAAGCGATGCGCTACGGCTGTCCCATCGGCGCGATGACCTGGGCAGTGGAACCGATGTCCGATGTCGCCTGCTCAAGGCGGTTCGGATCGGCCAGTGTGGTCACCATTTCGCATGGCTGGGCGCTCTGGTTTCCCGATGGGGGGCGCATCTTGCTCAAGCCAGACTGCCGGCGTTTCGCATCTCGGTTTCGCACGGCGTGGCCGCTCAAAGGATCGGTGGAGGTGCAGCGAGGACCGGACCGAACCCTGGTGGTCTGTACCAAACGGATGCCGTGGTCTTCGGTCGTCCTGACATCCCTGTGGTTTTTGTTGGTGGGGGGCGGCTCCATCAGCTTCTTGGTTTCGTTCGCCCTTCATGACGGATGGAGCACGATGGGAAGCCTCCTGCTGGGCGTGGGGGTGCTCGCGTTGGGACTGTTGGTCCTGGCTTTTGGACTGGTCACCGTCGCGTTGGCCTACCGCATTGAAAACGGCCGGTTGATGCAGGTGTGGGAAGAGTGGCAGCGGGCAATGGCGCTCTCCCAGCCGGAGCGCAGCTAGCGTCCGCCCGCTTCAAGTACGGCATCCAAAAAGCAATGATACTCGTGCGGCAGCGAGAGGCCGTCCCGGTGGCGCGCCAATCCCGCCAGAATGCCGCGGTGCTTGAGGTGCAAACCCGAGGCGATGAAGGCCTGTTTGAATTCGCGCCACTGAGCGGCCGAATCCGCTGTCAGCTGCTGTTGTTGATCGGGCGGAAGCGCATGGACGGCGCGAATCAGCTCGACCACGGCTTTCTCGACGCTATGATACGGCGGCGCCAGTTTCAGTGTGCCATAGAACGTGTCGAGGTGGTGCCGGAACTGCTCACGGAGGGAATGGACCGGGTCGTTGGAAAGGGGATGGTCGCCCATGCGTGTCGGCGCGTCCTGCGCTCCGCAGCATAAAGCATCGGGCGGCTGTGGGCAAGCCGGCCTGAGCCTCTCCGTCATCGGTGCGGAGGTCGGAGGGCCAGCCCACTCATGTGTCGGGGCGATCGGAGACCGTCAGGGGGACCGCGACCCACGACTCGCCGCTGTCCGTGCTGCGATAGAGTCCGCTCCCATTGGTGCCGGCATAGAGGGTGCGCGAATCGTGCGGGCTGATGGTCAGGGTACGCATGTTCAGGGTTGCCATGCCCTTGGTGATCGGCCGCCAGGTGGTGCCGCCGTCCGTGCTCTTGGCAATCCCTTCGCGACCGGCCACGTACAGGGTGCCGGCGGTGGTAGGGTCGAGGACGAGCCAGCTGATGAATTGATCGGGCAAGGTCTCGCCGATCCGCGTCCAGGAGGCGGCGCCGTCCGTGGTCTTGTAGAGCCCCTTCGTGGTTCCGGCATAGACCGTCTCCGAGGCGTGGGGATCGACCATCAGCACGTTGACGCCGAGGGACATGGAGGCTTCGAGAATCCGCTCCGGAATCAATCCCTGATTCACCTTTTTCCAAGTCGCCATCCCATCGACGCTCTTATAGGCCCCGCCTGTGGTCCCGGCGTACCAGGTCTGCGTCCGGACCGGGTCCTGGGCAATGGAGACGACGATGTGGACCTCGGTCATGCCGGCCATGTGTTCGGTCCAGCTCCGTCCGCCGTCCCGCGAGACGAACACGCCGACGGTGGTGGCCGCGGCGAGGGTTTGGCTGTCCGCCGGATGGAAGAGGAATTGATTGATAAAGGACACATGCTCTTTGAGGCCGACATTGTGGGGGAGCCAATGTTGGCCGCCATCCGGACTTTTGTAGACCGCGTCGCCCATGGTGCCCGCATAAACGGTGGCGGGGAATTTTGGGTCCACCGCGAGAGTCGTGACGCGCCGGGCGCTGAAGGGAGGAATCTGTGCCCAGGTCTTTCCTCCGTCCCGCGTCTTCAGGACGGCGTCGTTGGTCGCGACGTACAGAATGTCCGGTTTCGTGGGATGGATGACGATGGAGACGACGGCTTCGCTCGCCTTGCTACAGCTGAGTGTGCCCACGAGACAGGTACTGAGGCAGATCCCTGTCAGGATACGGATGAACGTATGAGCGAGTGGGACCTTCACAAGCGCCGCGCCGGGCACCCTAATCCGAGTCGGCGCCATGAGTCAAGGCGGGGAAGCCGGGCAGTCAGCGGCGCGGTCGATAGCGGTCGGCATACCCGGTCAGTTCCACATAGCCGGCTCCGGTGGCGGGAATGCCCTTCACGGTACCATCGATGCGCACGGCACCTTCCCAATATGTGATGCCGGTGCTGTGGGTCGTGCGCAACTCTTGGTCCGCCAATTCCGGCGCCACCACGAAGATGGCCTGTTTCGAGGGGATGCTGATGCGCCATCGGCTGGGGTAGACCGCATGGCTCACGGGACTGGTCCAGCGGTCCAATACCTCCACCTGGAGGGCATCGGCCTCGAGGTGTTGGGGCCGTCCGTCTCGATCCACCCAGGTTCCACTGGAGGCCACGTCGGCTTGGCCGTCCGTCGTTCGAAGGCGATAGAGCATCAATTCTTCGCCGGACTCCAGCTGCACACTGAACCAATCCCATCCGACCAGGGAGTCGCCGAGGTCGCCTGATCCAAATTCATGGTCCATCCAGCTCTGGCCCGTGACGGGCCAGCGCTGTCCGTCCAGCAGCAGGGTGCCGGTCGTCTCCAGCCGCGTCTGCGAATAATAGTGAGAGGCCTGGCCTTCCGACGGGCCTTTCCGGCTGATCCCTTGAAGTCCGTGCACGGTCAGTGGTTTGACGGCCGTGAGCGTGAGCTCCAGTCCAAAATCCTGGGCCAGGGCGGCCAGGTGGTGGGGAGCCTCCGCACGGTCGCCCTTCCGGCTGTGCCAGCGGTCAAGCCACACATGCAGGCGCTCGGGATCGGCGCCGGCCTTGCCCAGACCGGCGCGACTCATTGCATCCGCAAATCGGAACCGTTGCCCGTCCAGGTCGGACAGGGCCAGGTGGGCAAAATATAGATCATCGAGTCTCCAGGCGGACCGGGGGCTGGCGGGATCCGGCGAGCGGGAGGAACGCACGGCCCGGCGAAAGAAGGTCACCTGATAGCCGAATCGTCGTCCGTCGTCCGTTCGAAGGTGCCCGGTGTAGTACCACCATTCGGTCTGAAAGCCGGGATGCGCCCCGTGATCTCGAGGAAAGTGGAACACATAGCCCGGGCGTGCCGCGAGGAATCGTTCGGGATCCGGCGGGATCGGTGTATCGGCCATGGCTCCAGTGGGATCAAGAATACTACGTATAATCAGGCAGGCCGCGAGGAGGGACCTTCGTCCGAGCGGTGCCCCGTGGAAATTCGCTCGCAGCGCGGGTTTCAGCACTTGCGGCGGCGGCGTGGCCATGGATGGGCTCGTTGACAACATTTGCAACCTTCGGCTATCGTGGGCCATGTTCATTCAGCCGCGGCACGATGAAATGGGGGCCGGTCCGCATGTCCCGCGGGAAGCCGTCCGAATCCCGGACGTGATTCCGGTATTCGGACTGCCAACGGTGGTGTTCTTCCCTCGCACGTATTTGCCGTTGCACGTTTTTGAGCCGCGCTACCGGGAAATGGTGGCTGATGTGGCCAAGGAAGGCCAGTGTATCGGGATGGCACTGCTAAGGGAAGGTTGGGAGGCCGGGTACTACGGCAATCCCCCCGTGTACCCGATCGGGTGCGTGGGGCGGTTGCTGCACGTGGAAATGCTTTCCGACGGCCGGTCCAACATTTTGCTCCGGGGCTTGGAACGGTTCGAGATTGAGGAAGAATGCGAGGATCGCGCGTATCGGCGGGCTCGGATCGTGTTGAAGCCATTGTCCGGAGATCGGATGTTGGAGCCAGCGGTGCGAGCCGCGCTCCTGGCCCAGCTGCAGCGGTATGTCGGTGGTCGGGACAACAGCCATGTGTGGCAGGAGTTCCTTGGGCAGGGCGTGAGCGACGAGAGTTTGGTCCATACGATTTCGTCCCACTTGGACTGCACGCCGCTGGAACGGCAGTTTCTTCTGGAGGCGGACACGCTGGCTCAGCAGGCTCGGCGAGTGATGGACCTGATTCACTTCAAGCTCCATGAGCCCCATGGGGCGAAGGGCTGGGGATAGAACCCTCATGGGGGATCGAGCCATTGCCATTGACGTGGTCCATCTGCGCAAGGCGTATGACGCCGTCACGGCCCTCGATGACCTGACCTTTCAGGTTTATGCCGGCGAAATTTTTGGACTTCTGGGTCCAAACGGGGCGGGGAAGAGCACCACGCTCCGCATCCTGATGACCTTGCTCGCGCCGACGGGCGGACGGGCGACGGTGTTGGGGTACGACGTGGCGGCACAAGCGGAGCAGGTCCGGCAGTCTATCGGGTATGTCCCCCAGGAACGGGCCATCGATCGGTTCCTGACGGGGCGCGAACATTTGGAGTTGCTCGCCGCCCTGTACCATCTGACTCCCGCCGAGGCGAAGAAGCGCATTCCTGAGTTGCTGGCGTTGGTGGACCTTGAGGCCCATGCCGATCGTCCGGCAAAGACCTACTCCGGGGGTATGAAGCGCAAACTCGACATCGCCTGCGGGTTGTTGCCCGATCCGAAACTGCTGTTCCTGGATGAGCCCACGCTGGGTCTGGATGTGCAAAGCCGTTTGCGGATTTGGGACTACATCCGCATGTTGCGGGAGCGGGGATTGACCGTCGTCATGACCACCAACTACCTCGACGAGGCCGATCAGCTCTGTGACCGGTTGGCGATTATCGACCGTGGTCACATCAAGGCGTTGGGTTCGCCGACAGAATTGAAAATGGGGTTGGGGGGCGACCTCGTCTCCCTCACACTCAAGGATACGGCGGGACTTCAGCGGCTGGCCGAGGGGCTTCGTAGGCTTCCCAGCGTCCGGCAGGTCGTTCTGGCGCCCGCCGGGTTGAACATTCGAGTCGATTCTCCCGAGAAGGCATTGCCGGCCATCCTTGAAACCGTCGGGCGGGCGAATTGCCAACTCGAATTCATCGACTATCATCGCCCTAGGCTGGACGACGTGTTTCTCGCACATACAGGTCGGCGCATTCGAGAAGAGTTTCCAACCGAAGAACAGGGATAAGTGGCCGCTGGTTGGGGTACCGACTCGCCGGGAGCCTGGACGGGAAGGATTCGATGGGACATTACTGGCAAGAAGTCAGCGCGCTGACCATGCGGTGGGTCCGCCGGTTGAGCCGTGAAAAATTCAGTATGCTCTTTACGCTGGTCCAGCCCATGCTGTTCTGGCTCATTTTCTTCGGCAATTTGTTCCAGCGCGCGACGGATACGCAAGTCGTGCAGGCACCCAACTATATTAGTTTCTTGGCTGCCGGTGTCGTGGTGATGACGGTCCTCAATAACGGGTTGGCCGGCGGTGTGGATCTGTTGTTCGACAAGGAAAACGGCTTCTTGGAACGACTGATGTCGACACCGATTCACCGTTCTTCGGTGATTGTCAGCCGGTTCTTGTTTGTCATGGGCATCACTTCCCTGCAGGTCTTGGTCATTCTTAGCGTCGCCTGGCTGTTTGGCGTGCATCCGGCGACGGGGATTCTTGGAGTGCTGACCATCCTGTTGATCGGAATGGCCTTTGGCGTCGGACTGACCGCCATTTCCATGGCCATGGCCTTTTCCGTCAAGAGCCACGGGGACTTCTTTTCGGTGCTGGGCTTCCTCTCCTTGCCGATGATTTTCTTGAGTTCCGCCCTGGTTCCGTTGGCGGCCATGCCCGGTTGGATGGGATTTCTGGCTCAATTCAATCCGATGACGTGGGCCATTGATGCCGTTCGTCCGCTGATTCTGTCGGGGTGGGGAGAAGCCTTGCCCAAGGTGGGGATGGTGGCGCTCGTCATGCTGGTGTTCGATGCGGTCTGTCTTTATGGGGGCGCGAAGGCGTTTCGTCGCGCCATGGGGTAGGAGGGCGGGCTAGGCGAGAGGGGACGACCCATGCCGACCAGCGAAAGCCAAATTCGAGCCATGATCCGACTCCTCAGCGACGAGGACGAGCGGATCGTCAAAAACATCACCGGAAAATTGATCGGCATGGGCACCTCAGCGGTGCCGTTGCTCCAGGAAGCCGAGCTCGAAGATCCTGATCTGGCGGCCCGCGTCGCGCAGATCCTGGAAGAGATTCGCGGCGCCCGTCTTGAACAGGAGCTGGCGGCCCTGGTCAACCATGCCGAGGACCGTGTGGACCTTCAGGCCGGCGCCTTCCTGATCGCCTCGTACATCTATCCCCACCTGGATTCCGCCGTATATATTCGTCAATTGGACACCATGGCCGCCGACGTGCGGGATTGTATCGGTCCTAGGGCCAGTGGTGAAGAGACCGTAAAAATCCTCGGGCGGTACTTGTTCAACGAGTTGGGCTTCAGCGGCAATACCCGGAACTACTACGAACCTGAGAACAGCTTTCTGAATCGGGTGTTAGAGCGACGGGTAGGCATCCCCATCAGTCTGTCCACGGTCTATCTGCTCATCGGCCAGCGCCTCGGACTTCCGGTGGTTGGGATCGGTATGCCCGGGCATTTCCTCGTCAAGTATGACTCGGAAAAGTACAAGATCTTTATCGATTGTTTCAACGGCGGCTCATTGCTGACCGAGCGGAATTGTCTGCGCTTCTTAACGGAGGCAGGGTACGGCTTCGATGAGCGGTATCTTCAGCGAAGTTCCACTCGGGCGATCTTGATCCGGACGCTGAAGAACTTGGTCGGGATCTACGGAAAGTTGGACGAGCCACTCAAGAAAGCCCGCCTGATCCGTTTCATGGCGATTCTGGAGGGAGAATCGCTCGACCAGCCGCCGGAGTGACTGACCACCGTCCGGTTACCAGCTCAGCCGCATCAAGTCCCGCGCCTTGGTGATCCTGCCCTCGAAGGTGCGGCGCGCCTGCTTCACGACATCGCAGCGATCAGCCGCTTCATAGAAGTGTGACAGGATCAACCGCCCGACCTGCGCGTGCTGCGCGACCAGCCCGCATTGGCCCGCATGCATGTGGGCGGGCCCCGGGCGAGTGGACGGGTAGGAACAATCGAGAATGGCCACGTCGGTGCGGTCGCACAAGTCCACCACTTCGTTGCAGTACATGGAATCCCCGCTATAGGCGAGCGAGCGGCCGGCGTGGGTCACCCGATATCCCAGGCAGTGCAGCCGGTCGGTATGGTCGACGGAGGCCGCGGTGATGCGCGTCGCGCCGATCGTAATCGTTTCGTCGGCGACCTCTTCCACCCTCGTGCGAAACGGCGCGTCCGAAAAGACCGGAAAGGTCTTGAGGATGTTCCTAAAGAGACGTCGGCTCCCGCGAGGGCCGATCACGGTCAAGTCAGGACGCTTCCGGACGAGTTTCGAATGGATGACGGCATCGAAGTAGAAGGTGATGAAATCGGAGAAATGGTCGGCGTGAAAATGGGAGAACAGCAGGGTGGTAATCCGGTGCCGGTCGACCTTGGTGCGAAGGAGATTGCTGAGGGTGCGGGGCCCCAGGTCCAGGAGGAGGGGGCGGTCCGTTTCCACCAGGTAGCCGGCTGCCGCCCGCCGCGGATGCATATTGGTGCCGGATCCCAAGATCGTCAAGCGCATGGGCGTGCCAGTGCCCTAGCCCAGCGAGCCGCCGCGCGGGCGTTTGGCCTGGAGCGTGGGCGGATTCTCCCCCGGTTGGGTCGGCGAGCGAGTAAAGCTATCGCGGACACGGAGGAGCAGGGTGACGGCCTGATCGACCTCTGCTGGTGTGAGGGCGCGCTGAAAATAAGGGCGCAGCGCGGCGATGTGCTTGGCAAAGGTCGTGCGGAACAGCGTGTCGCCCTTCGGGGTCAGGCGAATGATGGTCGAGCGCCGATCCTCCTTGACCGGCTCACGGCGGATCAAGCCTTTTGCGCACAGTCGGTCGAGGACGCCCGTGAGCGTGCCTTTGGTGACCAGCGTGGCATGGGAGAGTTCCGAGCAGCTCATGCCGTCGGTGTCGCCCAAGGTGGCCAGGACATCGAATTGTGACTGCGTCAGCCGTAGCGCACGAATGTGCCGGTTATCCTCGCGTGAAAAGGCCAGATACGCCTCCACGAGGGGACGGATGAGTTTGAGGTGAGGGTCGTCCTTAAGATGGGGCAGGTCCACGGTCGACCAAATCCTAGGGAGGACGAGGGGCAGGAGTCAAGCCTCCGTTCTCCCGCCGACGGCCCCCGGTTGACGGTACAAACAGCGGGTACCTATAGTGCGGAGCCATGATCGTGGAGAACTCGCGGGGACAGGCCCGACTGTCGGCTATGCTCGCGGCCATTGGGATGGTCGTGGCCATGGTCTGGGTCTGGAAACGGCTGGATCCGGACACTCAAGATCTGATCGTCGAGCGGGCAGTGCCAATGGCAGCCGTGGTGGTCGCGGTCGGATGGGGGAGTTGGATGGCCGTGCGGCCGGCACTCCGACGACGGCGGCGTGATCAGGATCGCGCCGTCTTGCTCGCCCGCTTCAACAAGGCGCAGGGGTGGGAACAGCGGCGAGCCCTCGCGTTCGACCTGGTTGAGATCAATGACTATCAGTTGACGGGGTTGGAGTCGGTAGCGGACGTCCTGAAGGAGATCTTTGCCACGACGCTGAGGCAGTGCGTGGGAGACAAACAGCACCGGATTCGAGGCATGGCCGCCAGCCATCTGGGCGTGCTCCAGGATCCCTCGGTCGTGCCCCTCCTGTTTCGGGCGTTGGATGACGACCACGCCTACGTTCGTGGGTGCGCGGCCCTTGGTCTGGGGCGGATGCGCGCCCGCGAGGCCAAGGACAAGTTGGCGGTGATGGCGAAGGACGACTGGGACCAGACCGTGCGGAGCCGAGCCCGGGAAGCGCTCGAACGAATCGCGTGACCGCTCGGCAGGCGTCTACGCAGCCTGCCGGGAGAGCCCGACGCGATCGACCCATTCCAGCACCAGGATCTCCGGTGGGCAGTTCCAGCGGACTGGGAGGACGGACCACCCCAGTCCGCGGTTGACGTACAGACGGTGACACCCCACGTCATACAACCCGCTGGCGCGCCCTTGGCAGCCGGGAGGCAGCCAGAAGGGAGGCAGGCACGGCAGGCGCCACTGGCCCCCGTGGCTATGCCCACAGAGGACCAGGTCGATCGCATGGTGGGGCTGGAGGGTATCGGTGATGTTGGGTGCATGGGCGAGCAAGAGCGTGAAACGACGGTCCGTTCGGGCGCCGATCTCCGGCAGACGTGCCAGACCCAAGGACGGATCGTCGACGCCGATGACCGCCAATTCACCATGCCCGATACGCACGAGCGCGGTCTCATTCACCAGGAGCGTGACGTCCTGCTGGGAGGCGAGGTCCTGGAACCGTTCGATGGGGACCCCGCTGAAATGGTCGTGATTCCCGAGCGTAATGAAGACGGGGGCGGTCTGCCGAAGTCTGCCGAGAAAGCGAAACAGGTGCGGGAGTCCGTCAGGAAGGTTCAGCAGGTCGCCGGTGACAAAGATCCAGTCGGGGCGAAGGTCGGCGACCGCGTGTGCCACATAGTCGTGCCGCGCGGTGTACCGATCCACGTGCAAGTCCGTCAACTGTACGGCTCGGCGTCCGCGGAGGGGCGGATGGTGGCAGACCAATCGGGTGAGCTCCGGACGGGCGAGGCCATAGCCCCAGTGCGGCACACGATTGAGAAGTTTCTGGAGCGGTGAGAACAGCAGGTGGCCGAGGAGTCGGCCAGGGCGATGATGCCACAGCGGGTGTCGGCCGGTCATTGCATGACCTGGTCGAGCTGCCGGCGGTCCGCCGCAGACAGGCGGTACCCCTGGTCGTACAGACGCGTCATGGCATTCATGATCTGCTCGAGGTTGCGTTCGCCCAGCCAGCGGTCGAACGTGGCCTTCAAGACGGCACCAGTGTCCAATTGGGCCGTGACCGAGGGGAGGACCATGGCTTCGATGAGGTCGCCCAGTTCGGCGGTATTGTAGGCCGCATCGTCATCGCCGTCCGCCACGAGCGCCAGTTCGTAGAAGGTCAGCACGATCGACAGTGCCGCCTGTGAATGGGAGAAGTCGCGCCGAGCGTCTTCGACCCCGCCTGGGTATCGGCGGGGGCACTCCGTGGCGGGATGGAACTCACTCGGGGTTTCCGGGGGTGGGGTCGCGACGGGGCGCCAGCGGATCGGTTCCACCGGCAGTGCGGGGGCCTTGTGGCGTTCCCGCTTGTACAACCATTCGGTGCAGGCGCTGGCGATGCCGAACCGCCGCTTCTCTTCCGCGACGGCGTGCTCCACGTGGCGAGTCAATGCGGCGAATTCGTCGGGACGCGCGGCCGTCACCGCAAGGGGGTGCTGCCCCCAGAGGCATGCGCAGAGGGCACTGACCAGCAGCGGGAGGCTTACCGGTCGTAACCCAGACGGCTGTTGCGATCGTGAAGACACGTGCGGTGCTCATCCTCTGCGGCGGCTTGCTGCGGCGCGGTCAGAGCAGTATATCATGCAGAGACAGATGAGCCAGGAAATTACACCGGATTCAGGGAGCGACCACACGATGACCCGCAGTGCTTCGACGGTTTCAGGCCCGACGGCCCTTCCCTATCTGACTGCGGATGTGCCGGGAATCGGCGGGATCATCCGATCGGTCCCGGAAGACTTTCGTGTCGACGAACGGCCGCTTTATTTGCCGTGCGGCCAGGGCGAGCATCTCTATGTCCGTATCACCAAGCGTGGGCTTCCGACTCCCGAGCTGGTGTTGCGGCTCTCGTCCATCCTCGGGGTGAAAGCGATGGCGATCGGGGTGGCCGGGTTGAAAGATGCCAGGGCGGTGACCACACAGCTCGTGTCCCTGCTCGGCGTGACCCCGGAGATGATGCAACGTGTGCGTCCGGACGACCACATTGTGGCCGTGGAGGTGTTGGGGCGTCATCGAAATCGGCTGCGGACGGGGCACCATGCGGGCAACCTGTTTCGCCTGGTGATCCGGCAGGTGAGGCCGGAGGCCCGTGAGGCGCTTCCCCTCGTGGTGGAGACATTGCGCCGACGGGGTGTGCCCAACTACTTCGGGCCGCAGCGGCAGGGACGCACGGGGGAGAATTATCTTGTGGGTGCGCAACTCCTCAACGATCCGCGACAGCGCGCCAACCTGTCTCGTAGCAAAGCCCAATGGTATGTGAATACGTATCAATCTCACCTCTTCAATCGAATTCTGAGCCGACGGGTTCACGCCGTGGACCGCCTCCTTTCCGGTGATTGGGCCATGAAGGTGGTCAACGGGGCCTGTTTTCGCGTGGAGGACGTCGAGCGCGAGCAGCCTCGGGTCGACACGTTCGAGATCAGCCCGACCGCCCCGCTGTTCGGCGCCCGGACGGAATGGGCTGCTGGAGAGGCGGGTGCGATCGAACAGGCGGTGCTGGCCGAGCTGGGAGTGACGGCGGAAGGGCTGACCGCGGCCGCGGCGGCCGCCGGGTTTCGCGGAGAGCGCCGGGCCCTGCGCGTGCCGGTGGCTGACCTCGCATGGTCGATCGAGGGAGAGGCGGTCACAGTGAGTTTTGCGCTGCCGCCCGGGGCGTACGCCACCAGTGTCCTTCGCGAATTCATGAAAACCGACCCGGATCCCCGCTAGTCCGCGTCACGCATGGGCGTGATATTATGAACCCGGCTGACCGTTGTCCCGCGGCGGGGGGGCTATGCCTGATCGTCAGGAAACCGTCGTTCTGCGCGGCCACATCATCGATTCGCTGATCCTGGCGAAGGTGTTGGATACCATCGTGATGATGGGCGCCACCTTCGATCTCTCGGACGTCCGGATCGGGACTCGTCGTGAAGAACCCTCCAGTGCCAGGATTCGCATCGTCGCACCGACGGCGGAACTGCTGGCTGAGATTCTCATCGCGATCCAACCGCACGGCGCAGTTCCTGAGCAGGAACAGGATTGTGCCTGGGAGCCCGCCCCGGCCGATGGCGTGTTGCCGGACGCGTTTTACGCCACGAGCCATCTTCCCACGCAGGTCCGTGTATGCGGTACCTGGGTGGCCGTCGAGGGGATCGAGATGGATACCGCCATCCGGCTCACGCTCGATGCGCGGCGGGCGGCCACGGTGCCCATGGCGGACGTGACGCGGGGAGACGCCATCGTGGTGGGGCGCACGGGGGTTCGGGTGGAGCCGCTTGCTCGCCCGGCGGAGCGTGATGTCTTCAGCTTCATGGAGGCCCATGTCTCCTCCGAGCGCCCCCATACGCCGGTGATTGCCGACATCGCCCATCGGCTCGAGAAATTACGTACAGCCCATCGGCAGGGACAGCCCAAGAGTCGTGTCTTGGTGGCCGGCGGTCCAGCGATCGTCCATGCGGGCGGCCGCGACGCATTGGCGTGGCTCATCGACGAAGGCTATGTCCACGTGCTGTTTTGCGGGAACGCCCTGGCGGCCCACGATATGGAGGCGGCGTTGTTCGGCACGTCGCTGGGGTACGAGTTGCAGGTCGGGCGGGTGGTGCCGCACGGCCACGAACATCACCTCCGCACGATCAATCGGATTCGCGCGATCGGCAGTATCGAGCAGGCCGTGACGTCGGGGGTTGTGCGGACGGGGATCATGGCGGCGTGTGTTCGGCGGCAGGTTCCGGTGGTGATGGCGGGGACGATTCGGGACGATGGCCCCTTGCCGGGGGTGATCACGGATGCGATGGAGGCCCAAGCCGCCATGCGGGCGGCGCTGCCGGGCGTCGGCTTGGCCTTGCTGATCGCGTCCACCTTACACGCCATTGCGACCGGCAATCTCCTGCCTGCCACGGTGCCCACCGTGTGTGTCGACGTCAATCCGTCCGTGCCCACCAAACTCGCCGACCGTGGCAGCTTCCAAGCGGTCGGACTCGTGATGGATGCCTCGTCCTTCCTGCGCGAATTGGCCCGTACGTTGGGGTGGCGGTCATGAGTCGACTCCTGGTCTGCCCCCCCGACTATTTCGCGATTGACTACGAAATCAATCCATGGATGAGTCGTGCCAACGCCGTGAATCCCGAGCGAGCCCGGCGGCAATGGCACGACCTCATGCAGGTGCTGTCCGGGCCGGTTGGAGCGAGGTTGGAAATCATGGCACCGGTTCCACACCTCCCGGACTTGGTCTTTACGGCCAACGCGGGGGTGGTCGTGGGGACGTGTGTCGTGACCAGTCGGTTTCGGTATCCGGAGCGGCAGCGGGAGGAAGCCCATTTTGAAGCCTGGTTTCGCGAGCACGGCTATGAAGTGCTCACCTTGGAGGCGCCGTTGCACTTCGAGGGGGCGGGCGATTTGCTGGGATTTCCGGACGTGTGGTTCGGGGGGTATCGGCAACGCACCGACATCCAGGTCTATCCGGTCATTGGGGACCTGTTTGGGCGCGAGATCATTCCCGTGGAGTTGGTCGACAGCCGCTTCTATCACCTGGACACGTGCTTCTGCCCCTTGAGTGGGGGCGAGGTGCTCTACTATCCGCCGGCATTCGATTCGTACGGGCAAATGGCCATTGCCGAACGCATCCCTGATGGACGGCGGATCGAGGTGTCGGAAGAGGAAGCCTTACGGTTTGCCTGCAATGCCGTCTGTGTGGCGCGTCATGTCGTCATGCCGGCCGGCTGTGATCGAGTCGGCGTCGCGCTGGCCGAACGCGGCTATCAAGTCCATCCCGTCCCGTTGGATGAATTCATGAAGTCAGGGGGCTCCGCGAAGTGCCTCACGCTTGCCTTGGACTGACCGGTGGTGGCGTCCTGCGAGAGCCGGGCCCGATCCGGGGGAACGGGCTGCCGCCGCCTGGGCCGAACTGGGATCCCAGCCCTACTTCCGGAAAAACCACGCCGCATACAGCCCCGCGATCGCAATCGTCATCGTTTCGATCGTCAATAACATGCGGCTGACCACGGCCGTCGCGGTCGGCGGCATCCAAAAGGGATGGAGCCCGAGAAAGGCCGGCGGATCGTCAGGGGGCGCTTCCCAGGGAGGGCACAGAACGGCGAGGGCCAAGACAACAGCCATTCCATAGAGAATCGGGAGGTTGAGGTCGTTGTGGCGGGAGGCGGCTGCGGCCGGTGTATCGGTCGTTGCCGGGAGCAGGGTCCCGCAGTGCGAGCAGAATCGCGCGTCGGCCGTGAATGGGCGTCCGCACCGGGTGCAGGTCATCAGGGTTCTTTCCGGCCAAGTGGCGCGCCAGATGTGCAGTATAGCGCGAGCCGCGCTGACGGGCCAACGGGAGAGGACCGGGGCGGCTGTCTCTCAAAACAAATAGGCGACGCCGAACGCCACATGGTGCATATGGTAGTCGGCCTTCAGTCCGAATGGTTGGATGAAGTTGAGGTTCTGGTCGTAGTTCATGCGGGTGTAGTTGTACTTCCACTCGCCGAACAGGGCGACGTGCCTGGTGACCAGGTAGCGAAGCCCGGCCATCACATTCACGCCGACGGTCGTGCTGGACAAGGTTTCCCCCTGCTGGGCTTCCTTCAGCTTGGCCAGAAAGATACCTGGACCGATGCCCAGATAAGGCTGAACCTGCTTCCCGGGGTAGCGAAACATCAGGTTGAGCGGTGCGATAGTCAGCACGCGCAGGTAGTTCCCGTCCGTGGTGCCGGGAAGCGGCGCGAAGCCCGGCACCGTCAAGGTGCTCGGCTGCTGCTTTAAATGCGGGTTGGTATTGTAGATTTCAAACTCCACCCCGAACCAACGCAGTTGCTGGAAGTAGTGCCCAATCTTGGCTCCATACAGGGGCGAGGATTTCAATGCCAAATCGGAAAAGCGGGTTCCTGCCGGAAACGTGCCGGTCTCGTCAATGGCGTCGACGTCGGTCAAGCCTTTGCCAATGGAGGGGATGCTCAGGCCCAACTGCCCGGCGACGTAGGATTCAGCCTGCACGGAGTGTCCCATTCCGTGCAGCGCGGCCAGAAGCCCCAAACACAGGCCGAACCCCCGCACACAGCCTGCTATCAATCGTGTGGCGTGCATACGTATGGCTCCTTCAGTAAGACTGCTCCGCCACCCGGCGGGGAGGTCGAAGATGTACGACGACCTCGCAAGGGTCATGCCCCGACGCGCGCGGCTGATGGGCTGCAGTCCGGTTCAGTCTAGCAAACCCAAGCCAAAGGACAAGGAATCTTCTCTCCTGGGTTCGGCTTAGGGACTTTCCTCTCTATTCTCAGCCGGTCGTTGGCCGGTGAGCAGTGCCGGATACCCACATTCATCGTTGATGGTGGGATCCCGCGGGCGCGGGCCGGTGGATCGATGGCAACGGGCCGCCCCGCGTTCGTTGACAGCCGGAAAGCGGGGTTCCTATAATCCGCGCGCGCCGCGCGTCCGGCACGGTGCCAAGATCATGAGCATGGAGCGGCAACCACACAGCATTGCGGTGATCGGCGCCGGGGCCTGGGGGACCGCGCTCGCCCATCATCTCTCGCGGCACGTCGGACAGGTGACGCTGTGGGCGTATGAGCAGGCGGTCGTGGAGTCAATCGGGCGCACCCGGGAGAACGCGATGTTCCTGCCGGGTGTGTCGCTGCATTCAGGCTTGCAGGCGACGTGTTCGTTGGCGACCGCGCTGCGCGGATGTACCCTGATCGTCTTTGCCGTTCCCTCTCACGTGGCAGGGTCCGTGTTGCGGCAGGCGGCGGAGGTGATGAGTGCCCCCTGTCCAATCATCAGCGCCACCAAAGGGATTGAGGAAGCCTCGCTCCGGCTGATGTCGGAGGTGATGACGGAGACCGTACTGAAAGGGCGTCGTGACTGGTGTACCGTGCTGTCTGGTCCCAGCTTTGCCGCCGAAGTGGCGCATGGGCAGCCGACGGCCATTACGTTGGCAGGGACGGACACCGATCTGGTGCGTCGCCTCCAGCAGTTGTTGATGACTCCGAGCTTTCGAGTGTATGCGGCGACGGATCTCTGCGGCGTTCAGTTGGGCGGGTCATTGAAGAACGTCATCGCCCTGGCCGCCGGGGTGGTGGACGGGTTGAACCTGGGGCACAATGCGCGAGCGGCCTTGATTACCCGTGGGTTGGCTGAGATGATCCGCCTGGGATTGGCCATGGGGGCCGACCCACGAACCTTCTACGGTCTTTCCGGTGTGGGCGATCTGGTGTTGACCTGTACCGGCCCTGCGAGTCGAAATCATCGGGTGGGCGTGCGACTGGGGCAAGGGGAATCGTTGGAGCAGATCACGGGAAGCATGCGGTCGGTGGCCGAAGGGATTCGAACGGCGCGCGCGGCCGCCGGGTTGGCCCAGCGACACGGGGTCGAGATGCCCATCGTGCGCGAGGTGTGCGCAGTGCTCTTCGACAAGAAACCGTGCCGGCAGGCCGTGGCCGATCTGATGGAACGGGGCGCAAAGGAAGAACTCGCGCATTTTGAATCATGATTGCCAAGAGCCATCTGGAACGCTTGTTGCGGCAGTTGCAGCGGGGGACAGTGTCCGTGGAAACGGTCATCGAGCGGCTATGGGCGCCCTCCGTCGAGCACTTGGGGTTTGCCACGGTCGATCACCATCGGGCGCTCCGGCAAGGGTTCCCGGAGGTCATTCTCTGCGAGGGCAAGACGACGGCTCAGGTGGTGGCGATTGCCAAGGGCCTGCTTCGCCGGCACACGACGCTCTTGGCAACGCGGGCGACACCGGAAGCGGCTCGCGCCCTGTGCCGGGCGCACCGGCGCGCACACTACCATACAGAGGCGCGTGTGGTTTCGGTGGAACCGTTGCGACCGGTTCGGCGAGGCCACGTGCTGGTGATTACCGCCGGGACCGCCGATGTGCCGGTGGCCGAAGAGGCGCGGGTGACGGCCGAAGTAATGGGGAGTCGCGTAGAGACGCTGTATGACGTCGGTGTCGCCGGTCTCCACCGCATACTCAGCCATCATGATCGTTTGCAGATGCCGCGGGTGATCATCGTGGTCGCTGGGATGGACGGCGTCTTGCCCAGCGTCGTCGGCGGGCTGGTCTCCTGTCCGGTGATTGCCGTTCCAACCAGCCGAGGGTATGGGGCCAATTTCGGCGGGCTGGCCGCCCTGTTGACGATGCTGAATTCGTGCGCAGCCGGGGTGGGAGTGTTCAATATCGACAACGGGTTTGGAGCCGGCTGTCTCGCTCACCGGATCAATCTCCAGGCCGAGGACGCTGAGCGCGTCTAGGCGACTTGACCGCCAGGGGGGTGGGACGAGGCGTCCCCGGTCTTGGGGTGGAGGGCCGCGAGCGTCCCCGGCTACTTTACGGCCAGCAGCCCACGCTTCGGCCAGGAAACCGTCAAGGTCCGCGGCGTATTGTCCCCGCCCGCGATGACTTTCGCGCGCAGTTCGTAGTGGTAGGTGCCGGTCGGCACGTCCTGCTTGGTGTGATCCTTTCCGTCCCACGACAAGGTGATCCGCACGCGGGGCGCCGGTGGTTTCTCCACGCCGGTGCTGGCCTGGATCACCGGGAATCGCCGATCGTGCGAGGCGGCCAGCAACGAGCCGATGGGATTTCGATAGGAGAGGAACCGCAAACTGGTTCGGGACGGCGAACTGATCAAGGCTGTCACTTCCAGCAACGCCGCAGGGTCCACCGCTGGAGGCAAATCGACGGTGATGCCGAATTCCAGGGGCCCTTGCTGTGGGCTGTAGGGCAGGGGCTTGATGCTGACCTCGATGATCTTGAGGTCCGGATCTTTGCGCGGAGCCGCTTTATGCTTGCTTCCCGCCCAGGCGGCGGCGTCGGAACCGGCCAGGAAGCCCACTGGCCCTCCGGGGGTTGCGAGGAGCAGCAGCAAGACGAACAGGAGTCGGTGTGCCCGCAGCGGGGAGCTGGTCATGTGGACGTTCGATCTGATCGGCGCCGAACGATGTGTTCAGGCAATAGCATAGGGAGTAACACCTGTCAATGAACGGACAGGATCCGCGCGGCCGACGGACCGCGGTTCGCGCGTGCGCCGGACATCTGTTAAGATGCCGCGCGCCAGACTGACCAGACGCGGTTTCGGTCCGGCATATGAGACGGTAGACGATGGCCAGAGGGACTCATCTCCATTTCGATTGTTTTTCGGGTGTCAGCGGGGACATGCTGCTCGGGGCCTGTGTTGATGCGGGTGTGTCCATCGCGGCCCTTCGCCGTGGGGTGGCCTCACTGCGCTTGCCCGGAGTCGAGCTCCGGGCGAAGACCGTACGGCGCGGGGCGATTCGGGCGACGAAGGTCGATGTCGTGATTCGGAAGGGCATGGCGACCGCGCTGTCCGTCGAGCAGATCACCCGAAAGATCGGTTGGAGCGGATTGCCGAGCGCCGTCAAAGCCCGCGGCAAGTCCGTCTTTGCGCTGCTGGCGCGGGCTGAAAGCCGGGTGCATGGAGTTCCCCTATCCCGTGTCCATTTTCATGAAGTTGGCGTGATCGACTCATTGGTCGATGTGATGGGCAGTCTCCACGCCTGTCATCTGCTTGGGGCCACGCGTATCACGGTCTCGCCGATCAACGTGGGGGCGGGATTTGAGCAGAGCTCCCATGGGGCGTTGCCGGTCCCGGGGCCGGCCGTGGCGCAGTTGGCCGAGGGGATTCCGATCTATAGCGACGGTCCGCGCCGGGAGTTGGCCACGCCTACGGGCATGGCGGTCCTACGGGTGCTGGGCGAATCGTTCGGCAGTCTGCCGCCGATGCGACCCACCGCGGTAGGGTATGGCGCGGGGGACGCCAATCCCGAGGGATGGGCCAATGTGCTCCGAGTGTTTGTCGGGGAATCCGCGGCTCCACAGGAGGAGCGGAGCGAACCCGTGTTCGAAATCGAGACCAATCTCGACGACCTGAATCCACAGGTGTACGAACTGGTCATGGAGCGGCTCTTTGCAGCCGGGGCGCTCGATGTGACGATGGCGCCCGTGGTCATGAAGCGGGGGCGGCCGGGCATCGTCCTGACGGCCTTGGCCTCGAAGGAGCAGACGCGCGCCGTGGCCGATGCGATGTTGCGCGAGACCACCGCGTTGGGTGTGCGATTTCGAGAAACCGCGCGGATGATCCTGCCGCGTGCGTTCGAGGCGGTCACGGTTCGGGGCAGCGTGGTGCAGATGAAAGTGACAGAAGACCGCCAAGGCGGAACGCGGGCCGTCCCCGAATATGCCGATTGCCGGCGGGTGGCCGAACGGACCGGGCTGCCGGTCCGCTCGATCCTTGAAGAGGCGGCCGTGGCCTATCACGCCCGCCATCGTGCCGGGGCCGCACGGCGGGGGCGGAAGGCCTGAGGACGCGCGCGTGACGATCCTGCTGTATATCGGCGCGTTCCTCGCCTCGGTGGCCATTACGCTCTTCGGGTGCCACCTCTTCACCAACGCTATCGAATGGTTGGGCAAGCGATTCGGCCTCTCCGAAGGCGCGGTCGGCAGTGTGTTGGCCGCGATCGGGACGACACTTCCGGAAACGTCCATCCCCTTGGTCGCCATCTTCTTTGGCACGGGGCGCGATCAGGAGTCGGTTGGATTGGGCGCCATTCTCGGGGCGCCGTTCATGCTCAGCACCCTGGTGATGCCGATTTTAGGCGGCCTGCTCCTGCTGTATGCGCGGTTGGGAAGACGGGGCAAGCAGTTCCACCTCAACTATGAAGATGTCCGATTCGACCTGGTCTTCTTCATGGTGGGCTATGCCGCGGCATTAGCCTGCGCCGCTTACCCGGGCCGCCTCGTGCATCAGTCGGTGGCGGGGCTCCTGCTGGCGGCCTACTCCTATTACCTGTGGAAGAAGTTGTCGGCGCCCGGCGCGGAGGATGAGGAAGGCGACGGGGGCGACCTCGAGCCGCTGGTGTTCGCCAAGCAGAACCGCAAGCCGGGGCTTCCCATGATCGGGCTGCAAATCGTCGTGGGGCTCTGCGGGCTGGTCGCGGGGGCGGAAATTTTCGTGCATGCGGCGCAGTACCTCGCCACGATCCTCCAGGTGTCCCCGATCATCCTTGCCCTCTTGATCGCTCCGCTGGCGACGGAGCTTCCCGAGATGTCCAACAGTTTTCTCTGGCTCTACCGAAAGAAAGATCAGTTGGCAGTCGGCAACGTGACGGGCGCGATGGTGTTTCAGGGAACGGTGCCGGTGGCCATCGGCCTCATCGGGACGGATTGGGTGTTGGACCAGTCCGCGCTGGCGACGATGGTGCTGGCGGTGGCGGCGGGCGGATTGGCCTTGGCGCAAGTGCTGTTCACCGGACGGTGGCGTCCGCTCTGGCTGTTGCCCAGCGCGCTCTTGTATCTCGGGTACACGGTGTACCTGTATGGGTTCCGGTAGTGGCTTGGCGGAGCCTCCCCGGTTGAGTCGGAGCGGAGCACCGAGGTATTCTCACCAAGACACGTCTCGATCAATGGCAACCAGGACACGCAGCCGGCCTTTTCTGGCTATCACCATGGGCGATCCCGCGGGTATTGGTCCCGAGGTGATCGTCAAGGCGCTTGCGCAGCCGACCGTGCGGCGGATCTGCCAGCCGATCGTGGTGGGGACCGTGTCGGTCATGGAACGGGCCGTGAAGGCCTCACGGCTGGCTCTCAACGTGGTGCCCGTCGCAGGGCCGCCGTGGCCGAAAGGTGGCGCGCGGGATCTCGTGGTGCTGGATCCGCAAGACCGTCCACTGGGACGGTTCCGAGTTGGCCTCGCAGCGGCGGACACCGGGGCGGCCTCCGTGGCCTATATCGTGAAGGCGGTGCATCTGGCCGAGCAGGGGGCGGTGGAGGCCATGGTCACGGCGCCCATCAACAAGGAAGCCATGCACTTGGGCGGGTACCGCTACCCTGGGCATACGGAACTACTGGCCGATCTCACGAAGAGCCCGGATGTCGGCATGATGATTCTGGGCGGTCCGTTGAAAATCATGTTTGTGACGACGCATCTGGCCGTGCGGGACATGCCGGCCAAACTCACGATCGACTCGGTCGCGAAGGGCATTCGGCTGGCGGATCGGGCATTGCGCGAATGTTTCGGCATTCGATGTCCCAACGTAGGCGTGGCGGCCCTGAATCCGCATGCCGGGGAGTCCGGTCTGTTCGGAGACGAAGAGTCGCGGGTGATTGCTCCGGCTGTGGCCGAGGCGCGGCGGGCCGGCATTCAGGCCAGCGATCCGCTGCCGGCCGATACGTTGTTTGGGAAGGCGGCCCGCGGACAGTACGACGGGGTCGTGGCCATGTATCACGATCAGGGGTTGATCCCGCTCAAACTGGTCGCGTTCGGACGGTGCGTGAATATGACCGTCGGTCTGCCCATTATTCGGACGTCGGTCGATCATGGGACGGCGTATGACATTGCAGGCAAGGGGGTGGCGGAGCCGAGCAGTCTCGTGGAGGCCATCAAGTTGGCCGCGCAGTTGGCCCGGATCCGCCGAGAAGATGCACGGAGGACGACACGGTGACGCCATTACAGGTGGCGATGGAGGCGCTCGACAAGCAGGAAAAGGCGCTGGAGGCCATCGCCAAACAGACATTCCAAGATCTCAATACCGTTGCGGGGTCGGAGCGGTTGGCGAAATGGAAAACCGCCACGGCGACGCTCTTGAAACAATTGGTCGGCGACCGCGTGGCCAATCAGTTCTCGCTTGCCAAGCCAGGGCCCTCGTTTACGAACGATTTGGTGGAAGAGTTCGAGGGGGATGTGGAGGTGTACCGGGCGGCGCTTCGAACAGCCCGGAAATCCGTCCAGGCCCAGGTATCGGCCGCACCACCGGCGTGAATCCCTCATGACTGCCGAACTGCCCCCGGCCCTGAAACAACTCGGGCAGAACTTCCTGATCGACCCCAATATTGTTCGGAAAATCGTCGATGCGGCCGCCCTGCGGCCGGATGACACCGTCCTGGAAATCGGCCCTGGCCGTGGGGCCTTGACGCGGCTCTTGTGTGCGCGGGCGGCTCGCGTGGTGGCGGTGGAGATCGATCCGCTGCTCTGCACGTATCTGCGGGAGGTTCTTGCGGAGTGTCGCACTCTGACACTCGTGGAGGCCGATGCCCTGCAATGGCCGTTCGATGATCTGCCCGACGGCACAGTGGTGGTGGCCAACCTGCCTTACTATGTCTCGACCCCTCTGCTCTTTCGTCTCCTCCATGAACGGGATCGGTTTGCCCGAGCGGTTCTGATGCTGCAGTCGGAGGTGGCCCAGCGTCTGGTTGCCCAACCCGGGACCAAGGAGTATGGCGTGCTGTCGGTGATGGCCCAAATTCAGGCCGAGGCTCGGATTCTCTTTCGTGTGTCGCCGAACTGTTTTCGCCCACGTCCCGACGTGGAGTCTTCGGTCATTTCCTTGGTGCGCCGCCCGGACGCCCTGCCGGCCGAGCTGTTGGGGCGGGTCGAACGAGTGGTGCGCCGCGCCTTTGCCCATCGACGTAAAACGCTGGTCAATTCGTTGCGTGATGCTGGCTACGACGGGATGGACGCGACCGTGGTCGTGAAGGGCCTGGGCCTGGAGACAGCGGTGCGAGCGGAAGACGTAACCATCGGCCAATTCGTCGACCTGGCCCATCGGCTCCGGGAACCGCCGGGATAGCCGCCGCCGACAACCCCTAGGGAGAGATCGGCCTCCTGTAAGGTGCGCCTCCGGCGTCACGTGGCCTGGGTCTTCTCCGAGTTGTGGAGCGACACTGATCGGGCTACGGACTTCCATCGGCCCTGTGGCGCCGATGGAGCGGGCCAAGGCCTCCGAGAGTGTGGCCGGACGAGGAATCTCCACACTCTGTTCCCGGCAATGCACCAGATCCTCTTCGCGCAGCCGGCTCATAATGCGGCTGACGGTTTCTGGCGAGGATCCCACCAACTGGGCAAGAACCCGGCGGTCGAAACGAAAGGGTATGTGGGCGGTGTCGCCTGTATGGCATCCGACAAGGTCAGCCATCCAGAGCAGAGAATGAATGACACGGGCGTACACATCGCACGAATTCCGTAGGTAGTACCGCCCCTCGCCTAACCGCAACTGGGCCGACAGATACCCCAACAAGCCCCGCATGATCTGCGGGGATTCTTGAAAACACCGCTCCACCACCGGCTGCGGAATAAACAGGATGGTGGTGTCCAAGAGCGTGGTGGCGGTGATGGCTCCACGGGGGCTTTGGTGGAGGGCGGTAGCCGGATCAACAATCCCACCGGGGCCGACGAGATGGGCGATCGGTTCCTGCTGTCCCTGATCCCACCGAGATTCCAGGATCAGCCCGGAGCACACCACATGAAGGCCGGTAGAGACCCCGCTATGAATCAAACGGGCGGTACTGGCGGGGTGTGAGATCGGAAGGCATTCTGCCGGAGCCAGCACGCGGGCGGCCGACACGAGTTCATCGGCTGCGCAGAGACCGCGAGAGGCACAGCGCTCACAACCTTGGGTGGACGGAGTGGGAAGCCGCGGGAATCCGCTCAGAGGATCAAAGTAACGGTGCATGGACTCGTCTGCTGGCGGTGCTCCGGCCAAGCACCACGCGCCTCTGTGTGGAACAAAAACCAAAGTCGAAGCGTCATGATCGCATGAGAGTGGTTCACTGGGCGGATTCAACCGGTCGACGCAACACTGGGTTGTCCGGCGAATTGTAGGTACTTGTTTAGGGCTTCGGCTGGTGTTTTCCAACCAAGCGTCTTCCGCGGTCTGGTATTGAGCGTGTGGGCTACGGCCTGGATTTCTTGGTCACTCCAACGAGACAGGTCGGTGCCCTTGGGGAAGTATTGGCGCAGAAGTCCGTTCGTGTTCTCGTTCGTGCCGCGCTGCCATGGACTATGAGGGTCAGCAAAGAAGACATTCACCCCTGACTCGACGGTGAACCGGGCGTGATCGGATAGTTCTTTGCCACGATCCCACGTCAATGATTGCCACAGCTGAGCAGGCAGGGTTGTCACCGTTCGCTTGAGCGCATTGGCCATGGTGATGGCTCCGTAGCCAGCCAGCGCGGGGCCGTTCTTCGTGCGGGGGATCAGCCCATAGCCTTTCTCGCGAGGCAGGTGAACCAGCATGGTGAAGCGGCTTGATCGTTCCACCAGCGTCCCGATCGCAGACCGGTTCAGGCCGATGATTAGGTCCCCCTCCCAATGCCCAGGCACGGCGCGGTCTTGCGCCTCTGCAGGACGGCTGGAGATCATGACCTCCTCGCTGACGTGGGCCCACGCCTTGGCCTGTGCTCTAGCCCGTGGCACGCGCAACGCCCGCCCGGTACGAAGGCAGCTCACCAACTCGCGTTTGAGAGCGCCTCTGCCTTGAATGTACAACGCTTGGTAAATGGCTTCGTGAGAGATTCGCATCGATTCATCGTTCGGGAAGTCGATCTGCAGCCGGCGGGCAATCTGCTCTGGCGACCAGCCAGTGACCCATTTGCGGTCGCCGCGATG
>FKKE01000378.1_pt2 | contig 64224 bp, 69 predicted proteins | sample 1106331 | NCBI WGS metagenome assembly FKKE01 (sample SAMEA3931202, study PRJEB13176) | freshwater metagenome | biome: Drinking water system; feature: drinking water; material: freshwater | place: China | collected 2013-02-06 | reverse complement strand
TTTCAAACTGACCCACTACCGGCCACTGCCTCGCCTTGAATCCCTTTCGAGCCTTGTGCTACCGTAACGCCGTTTCGACGATGTGACGAAATGTCCATATGGGTCAGCCCCTGTCGGCATTGAGGCGCTGTTGAATCCTCAGCTTCAGCCGCTCATCGAACTGCAAGCCCTTGATCTCCGAATGGCGGAGATCAAGGAACACCAGCGAAAAGCCCCCGAACTGATTCAGGCCGCGGAAGCGCCCTACCAGGCTGCCGTGCGCCTCCAGCAGGAGACCAAGGCCGCACTTGATGCGCTTTCGAAGGAGCGCAAGGACCGCGAGCGCGATCTGGAGACGCACGAGTCCCAAGTCGAAAAGATGAAAGGCCGCCTGTCCGAATTGAAGACCAACAAGGAGTACCAGGCGCATCTGTTCGAAATCGAGATGGCGAACAAGAAACGGGGAGAAATCGACGAACAGATATTGGTTCTCATGGACAAAGTCGAGGCCAAGCAGAAAGAAGTAAAAGACCTCCAAGCCAAGGCCGCCGAAGCGGAACGCCTGTTCAAGGCCGAGAAGCAGCGGCTGGAAACGCAAGCGGCCGAGCTGGCCGTCGAATTGGCCGAACTGGAGAAGAAACAGGCGGTCGCCGCGCAGGCGGTGGACCGAGGCTTGATGGAGCGCTACACGAGGATCAAGGCGAAACGTAAGGATTTGGCCCTGGTGTCGGTGAAAGACGGGATCTGCCAGGGGTGCCGTCTCCAGATCCAGCCGCAGGTGGTGGCACAGGTCAAACGCAACGAAGAAATCCTGGCCTGCTCTTACTGTAGCCGCCTCTTGTATTGGGATGGAGAACCGGTGACGCCGACGGAGTCGCCGATCGCGCAGTTAGAAGAAGACGATGTCGGCGAGGCGGTGTGACGTGCGCGCCGCGGTACCTGCTTAAGTTTTCCCCATTCCCGCCAACACGGCCTGCGTCGTTTTGAAGTGCAGCTTGGCCACCGTGCCCAGCCGATCCCGCCCGTGTTTTTTGACGATCATCCTGGCCGCCAGCTCCACCTTGTCTGAGGCTCCCTTGGGTAAGGCGGTACCGATTTCGTCGGAAAGGCGCTTGAGCCGGATCAGAAACTCTGCCCGGGCCAGGATCGATGCGGCGGCCACGGCCAAGTCCGCTTCGGCCTTGGGCTGTTGAATCAGCCGCACGCGCTTGCCCTTCTCTTGCAGGGCGCTCAAGACGAAACGTTCGTCGCCGAACTGGTCGGCGATGGCCACCTCGCAGGGGGCGGTCTCCAGCAGATTTTCCAGCGCCCGGGCATGGCCCCAGGCCAGCAGCCGGTTGAGGTTGCGGAATTTGGGATAGAGTTCGTTGTACTTCTGCGGGCCGATGGCCACGATGCTGCATGGGCAGACTTCGCGCAGCTCGCGGGCCAGCTCCAACACCACGCCGTCGCTGATCTTCTTGCTGTCGCGGACGTTCATGAGCTTGAGGTCGTCTTCACGGTCCGGGGCGACGAAGGCGGCGGCGATGACCAGCGGGCCGAAGTAGTCGCCCTTGCCGGATTCGTCGATGCCGATGCGGGCGAGGCCGGCGAGCGAGGGGGGATGGGATGAGGCGGCGGTCATGGCGTGGCGGGGCAGGGATGGGTCCACATGGTCGGGGCGCACTCTAGCAAAGGCGCGGATAAGGGGTCAACGCGCTTGCACGGGCGGGGCTCAGGCCGTATACTGCCTTCGCGCGCTGGAGAAGATCGGATGATCGCTCGCGGCCTCAGCCGCGGGAGGAAAGTCCGGACTCCGAAGGGCAGGGCGCTGGGTAACTCCCAGGCGGAGCGATCCGACACAAGCGCAACAGAGAACAGACCGCCGATGGCCGGGGCGCGCATGCCGTACTCCGGATCAGGCAAGGGTGAAACGGCGGGGTAAGAGCCCACCGCGCCTGTGGCGACACAGGCGGCACGGCAAGCGTCGCCCGGAGCAAGACCAAATAGGAGGACGTCCGGCGCCGCGCCTTGCGCGCGGCGACGCCAAGGCTGGCCCGGCCGAGGTCCTCGGGTAGGTTGCTCGAGGCTCGAGGCGACTCGAGTCCCAGAGAAATGATCATCCTTGCTTGGGGGCGGTACCGCGGTAACCCAAGCAGGACAGAATCCGGCTTATAGGCCTTCTCCAGCGCGCCTTTTTCAACTCCCGCCGCAAGTCCCGCTCCCGAATGACGCCCGAGAGCCGTTCGACCCCGTCCACGAGCACCACCGGGATGCGGTGGCCGTATTGGCGCTCCAGCGACGGGTCGGTCGAAATGTCTACGCGGGAAAAGGCGAAGGGCCGTTCGGCCTGCAAGCGGGCGGCCATCGTTGCCACCACATCGCAGAGGTGGCAATCGGGGCGCGAGAGCAGCATCAGGTTGGTTGGGGGGGGCGTCACAAAAGTTCCTTGACGGCCTACCGTACCGGATTTTTCCCCTCCGCTCAACCGACTAATGGCCCGTTCGCAGGCGGAAATTTTATTGACGGATTGTCAAGGGCGATGTTAGGATGCACCCTCTGTTTTCTTAATTTTTTCAGCGAGATTTGCGACTTCGCGGCTTCCGGGCTGTCCCGTGAGCCGTCCCGATAGGGCAAGGGGGGCATCATGAAACTCAGCGGCGCAGAGATTTTTCTTGAGAGCCTCAAAAAAGAGGGGGTCAAGACCGTTTTCGCGTTGCCGGGTGGCGTCGTCCTGAAAATTTTCGACATCCTCCACCAGCAAAAAGATATCGAAGTGATCCTGACCCGCCACGAGCAGGGGGCGGGGCACATGGCGGAAGGCTATGCCAAGGCAACGGGTAAAGCCGGCGTGGCGCTGGTGACCTCGGGACCTGGGATGACCAATGTCATCACGGCCTTGGCCGATGCTTACATGGACTCCGTGCCGCTCGTGTGCTTTTCGGGCCAGGTGCCGACCAGCCTCATCGGGAACGACGCCTTCCAGGAGGCCGACAATATCGGGCTCAGCCGGCCTTGCACGAAATATAATTTCCTGGTCAAAGACGTGAACGATCTGGCCGTCACAATCAAGGAAGCCTTCTACATCGCCACCACCGGCCGCCCGGGACCAGTCCTCGTGGATATCCCCAAAGACGTGTCTATGGACAAGACGGAGTTCAAGTACCCCGGGTCTGTCTCGATCCGTGGCTACAACCCGACCTACGACGGGAACAAGTGGCAGATCAAGCAGGCGGCCGAGGCCATCGTAAAGTCCCGAAAGCCCATTTTGTACGTGGGCGGGGGGGCGGTCTTCGCGGATGCCGCGGCTGAATTGCTGGAATTGGCCGAGCTGACGCAGATTCCCGTGGACATGACCCTGATGGCCTTGGGCGCGTTCCCCGGCGAACATCCGCTCTCGAACGGCATGCTGGGGATGCACGGGACCTATGCCGCGAACATGGCGATGCACTACTCGGACCTCGTCATCGCCGTGGGCGCCCGGTTCGACGACCGTGTGACCGGCAAGGTGTCGGAATTTTGTCCCCATGCGAAGGTGATCCACCTTGACATCGACCCGACGTCGATCCGCAAGAACGTGCACGTGGACATTCCGATTGTCGGCGACTGCAAGCGGGTGCTCCGCGAATTGATCCAGGTGTTGCGGGCCAGCGTGAACGGGGAGCAGAAAGAATTGCGCAAGCCCTGGACGGAACAGATCAACGATTGGCGGCGGGCGCATCCCCTGGCGTATCAGCAGGACCCGAACGGCAAGATCAAGCCGCAGCACGTGATCAAGCGGCTCTTCGAGTTGACGAAGGACCGCGACCCGATCGTGGCCACGGACGTGGGCCAGCATCAAATGTGGTCGGCGCAGTATTTCAAGCTGGCCAAGCCTCGCCGCTGGCTGACCTCCGGCGGTCTCGGTACGATGGGATTCGGTCTGCCCGCGGCGATGGGCGCGCAGGCGGCGTTCCGCGACAAGCTGGTGCTTTGCGTCGCGGGCGACGGCAGCGTGCAGATGAACATGCAAGAGTTGGCCACGGCGGTCGTGCACAAGCTGCCGGTGAAGGTCGTCATCATCAACAATCGGTTTCACGGCATGGTGCGGCAGTGGCAGGATCTCTTCTACGAAGGCCGCTACGCCTGCAGCTACTTGGACACGACGCCGGATTTCATCAAGCTGGCGGAGGCCTACGGGGCCGTGGGCCTGCGGGCTTCGCGGGTGTCCGAGGTGGACGACGTGATCAAGGAAGCGATCGCCGTCGACAAACCGGTGTTGCTGGACGTGCCGGTGGATGCGTTCGAGAATTGCTACCCGATGATTCCGGCGGGCGGGTGCAACCACGAGATGATTCTGGAAGATCCGCCCGAGCTCAAGAAGAAGATGCAGCAGGGCGCGTCGGCCCCCGTGTCGCAAGGGGACAAAGACACGATCCTGACGGCGTAGAGACCGGCATGGAACACATCATTTCCGTCATCGTCGAAAACAAGTTCGGGGTCTTGTCCCGCGTGGCCGGTCTCTTCAGCGGCCGCGGGTTCAACATCGAGAGCCTCTCGGTGGCGCCGACTCTGGATCCGTCCATGTCGCAAATGACGATCGTGACGACCGGAGACGACCGCATCGTCGAACAGATCGTCAAACAGCTCAACAAGCTCATCGACGTCATCAAGGTCGTGGACTTGAACGAGAGCGAATTCGTGGCACGCGAAACCGCGCTGATCAAGGTGCATACGAAGCCGGAGGATCGGGCCGAAGCGCTGCGGGTCGCCGACATCTTCCGCGCCAACGTCATCGATTCGACGCCGGGGACCTACACGATCGAGGTGACCGGCGACGCGAAGAAGATCGAAGCCATCATTAACCTCTTGCAACCGCTCGGCATCAAAGAGCTGGTGCGGACCGGCCGCGTGGCCCTCGCGCGTGAGCCGGTGCGGGCCGTCGTCGCGCCGCCGAAGCGGGTCGCGAAAGAATAGGCGATAGGAGTCGTCGACATGAAGGTGTTTTACGATCAGGATGCCGACCTGCAACAGATTCGCGGCAAGAAGGTGGCCATTGTCGGATACGGGAGCCAAGGCCATGCGCATGCCCTCAACCTGAAAGACAGCGGCGTGCATGTCGTCATCGGTCTGCGCGAGGGAGCGTCCTGGAAGAAGGCCGAGGCAAGCGGGCTCAAAGTGATGCCGGTGGCCGACGCGGTGCGGAGCGCCGACGTCGTGATGATCCTGGCCCCGGACGAAGCGCAAGCCGCCATTTATCGGAACGATATCGCACCGAATCTGAAAGACGGTGCCTACCTGGCCTTCGGCCACGGGTTCAACATCCATTTCGGGCAAATCGTGCCCAAGGCCAGCGTCAACGTCTTCATGGTCGCCCCCAAAGGCCCCGGACACTTGGTGCGTTCGGAGTACACCAAGGGCAGCGGCGTGCCGTGTTTGCTGGCCGTGCACCAGGACCCGAGCGGCAACACGCGGACGGTCGGTCTGGCCTATGCCAGCGCGATCGGCGGCGGGCGGGCCGGCGTCATCGAAACGAACTTCCGCGAGGAAACGGAAACCGACCTATTCGGCGAACAGGTGGTGCTTTGCGGCGGGCTCACGGCGCTGATCCAAGCCGGGTACGAAACGCTCATCGAGGCTGGCTATTCCCCGGAGATGGCCTATTTCGAGTGCCTGCACGAGGTCAAGCTGATCGTGGACCTGATTTACGAGGGCGGGATCGCCAACATGCGGTATTCCATCAGCACGACCGCCAAGTACGGCGACATCACCCGCGGCCCGCGCATCATTACCGATGAGACCAAGCGGGAGATGAAGAAGATCCTGGATGAGATCCAAAGCGGGCGCTTCGCCCGCGAGTGGGTCCTGGAGAATCAGGCCAACCGCCCCGTCTACAACGCGCTGCTCAAGCGCGGCGAGGCCCATCCCATCGAAGACGTCGGCGCCAAGTTGCGTGCCATGATGCCCTGGCTCAAGAAGGGTAAACTGGTAGACAAGTCTAAGAACTGATGGCTGATCGAGCAGTCGGCATTCCGATCGTCCGCGAGGGGCTGCCCTTCGTCACCGCAACGGGCGGGGCTGCCGCTCTGGCCAGCGGGATCGGGTGGCCGGTGCCTGCCGTGGTGTTCGGCATCCTGGCGCTCTTCACCGCATGGTTTTTCCGCAATCCCGAGCGAACTGCGCCCGCGGGCGATCGGGTGGTCGTCTCCCCCGGTGACGGGAAGGTGATCGCGATCGAGGAAGAATTCGAGCCGCGGTTCCTCAAGGACCAGGGCATCCGGGTCAGCATTTTTCTGAACGTGTTCGATGTGCACGTGAATCGGATTCCCTGCGCCGGGACGGTCGAGGGCGTGCAGTACCAGCCGGGCCAGTTTCTGGTGGCCAGCCGCCCGGACGCGACGCTACGAAACGAGCAGAACGCGCTTATGCTGCGGACGGCGCGGGGGACCAAGGTGCTCTGCGTGCAAGTGGCCGGGTTGATCGCGCGGCGGATCGTCTGTTGGGCCTCGCCCGGCGAGACGGTGGCCTGCGGCGAGCGGTACGGACTGATTCGGTTCGGATCGCGGATGGACATGTTCGTGCCCGTCGGGACGGCGCTGCGCGTGCGCGTCGGCGAGCACGTGAAGGGCGGCGAGACGGTGCTCGCCGAGCTGGCGTGACCGGTCCGCGCGACAAAGGAGAAGGCGGCATGAAGGACAGCAGGCCCCTGGTGAAAGACCCCAAGCGGCGGCGCGCGGTCTATTTGATTCCCAATTTGCTGACGACGGGCAACCTGTTCAGCGGCCTGTTCGCCATTTTATCCATCTTCAACGGCAGCTACCTGGCGGCCGGCGTGGCGATTCTCGTCGCCGTGATCTTCGACATGCTGGACGGCAAATCGGCCCGCTGGACGAACAGCACGAGCCAATTCGGCGTGGAATACGACTCGCTGGCCGACCTCGTGTCCTTCGGCGTGGCGCCCGGCCTCTTGGTCTACGTGTGGGCCATGCGCGAGCACGGGATGGTGGGGGAAGCGGTCATGTTCGCCTTTGTCGCCTGCGGTGCGCTCCGTCTGGCCCGCTACAACGTCATGGTGGCGACGACCGAGAGCAAATATTTCACCGGCCTGCCAATTCCGGCGGCGGCGAGCGTCGTCGGCACCCTGGTGATTTTCGACCACCACGTCGGCGGGTTCGCGGTGGAGATGCGGCCGCTGATGGTCTTGGTCATGACGCTGGCCCTGGCGTTTTTGATGGTCAGCACGATCAAGTACCGTAGCTTCAAGGATATCAAGTTTCGCAAGAGCCATGCGTTCAATTATTTGGTCTGGGCTATTTTGGGGTTGATGCTCGTCGTGGCTTGGCCGCAACTGATGTTGTTCCTGGTCTTCGCCGGGTACGCCTTGTTGGGTCCGTTGGAAAAACTCGGCACGTTGATTGTACGGGGAGCCGGCAAGCGGATGCCGGTGCCGGCCGAGCCGCCGGCGGTCGTGGGGTCGAAAGAATAAGCGGGCCCGTGCGTTGACAGGCCGCGCCGGGCACAGTAGCATGGGGCCATTCAACGGCTGAGAAGAGGAGTAGTAAGCGGCTGAGACGGAATCGAGAGAGCTGGTGGGCGCCGTTCCTGACGTGAGGGACGGTCGGGGTGCAAACCAGCCCGTCGGTCGCTGAACTCGCCTCAGAGCCGGGCTCCTGAACGTTCGCCGTCGGCGGGCGTTGTAAGGGGCTCCGCGTCACCGGCGTTACGGTGTGAATGAAGGGCGGTTCCGGTCATCTAAAGGTGATCGGCGGTCGCCGAAGCAGGGTGGTACCACGGAGGCAAGCGCCTTCGTCCCTGGAGCGCAAGGGGCGGAGGCGTTTTTCTTTTTGGGGGAGGGCCAGGCCATGGCACGCACGATCCGAATCTTCGACACGACCTTGCGGGACGGGGAACAGTCGCCGGGCGCGAGCATGAACCTCGAGGAGAAGGTGATGGTCGCCAAGCAACTGGCTCGCCTCGGCGTGGACATCATCGAAGCCGGGTTCGCCTATTCCTCGCCGGGCGACTTCGAAGCGGTCCGGCAGATCGCCGGCGAGGTGGAGGGGCCGACGATCTGTAGCCTGGCCCGGGCTCGCCCGGAGGACATCGACCGGGCCTGGGAAGCCTTGAAAGGCGCACCAAAGGTTCGGATCCACACGTTCCTGTCCACGTCCGACATTCACCTCAAACACCAGTTTCGGATGACGCGGGACGAAGCGCGCCAGCGGGCCGTGGACATGGTGCAGCGGGCTAGGGGTTATGCGTTGGACGTGGAATTTTCGCCGATGGACGCGAGCCGCTCCGATCCGACCTACCTCTACGAGGTGATCCAAGCGGTGATCGACGCGGGGGCCGGCACGGTCAACATTCCGGACACGGTCGGCTACACAACGCCGCAGGAGTTCGGGCGGCTGATCCGCGGCATCCGCGAAAAAGTGTCGAACAGCGCCAAGGCCGTCATTTCGGTCCATTGCCACAATGACCTGGGCCTCGCCGTTGCCAATTCGCTGGCCGCCATTATGGAGGGGGCCGGACAGGTCGAATGCACGATCAACGGCATCGGCGAGCGGGCCGGCAACGCCTCGCTCGAAGAAATCGTGATGGGGCTGCGGACGCGGAAGGACTTCTACGGGGCCGATACGAACATTCGAACCGAGGAGATCGTCAAGACCAGCCGCCTCGTCAGCAAAATCACCGGCATGGTGATCCAGCCGAACAAGGCCATCGTGGGCGCCAATGCCTTCGCCCATGCCTCCGGCATTCACCAGGACGGGCTGCTGAAGGAAAAGAGCACCTACGAGATCATGCGGCCCGAGTCGGTTGGGCTCGGACAAAGCAAGATGGTGATGGGGAAACTCTCGGGGCGCCACGCGTTCCGGGCCGAACTCGAGAAACTGGGCTACAAGCTGACGGACGAAGAGTTGAACAAGGCCTTCGCCCGCTTCAAGCGGCTGGCGGACCAGAAAAAGGAAGTCTACGAAGAGGATCTCCAGGCCATCGTGTCGGAAGAGGCGACGAGAATCCCGGAGCGCTACGTGCTCAAGTCGCTCTACGTCCAGAGCGGGACCAGCCAGACGCCGACGGCGACGGTCGAGCTGGAGATTGAGGGGAAGGCGGTGAAGCAGACGGGCACGGGCGACGGGCCGGTGGACGCCGCCTATCGGACGATCGCCGCGATAACCCAGACCAAGAGCACGCTGCTCGGCTATTCGGTGGAGGCGATCACGGGCGGCACCGATTCGCAGGGCGAAGTGTCGGTGCGGCTCCAGGAGAACGGCAAGACGGCCAGCGGCCACGGGACGGACACCGACATCATCGTGGCCTCGGCCAGGGCATACCTCAACGGCTTGAACAAGCTGGCTTTTTGGGCCTCCAAACAGTTCGATCCCGACCGGTCGGCCGGCTTGATTTACCAATGAAGCGGACGGTACAGTGGCGCTCGTTTCGCTGAACCAGGAGGGGCTGTGAAGGCAACCATCGCAGTATTGGAAGGCGACGGCGTCGGCAAGGAAATCGTGCCGGAAGCCGTAAAAATGTTGCAGGCCGTCGCAACGCAGTTCGGCCATTCGTTCGAGTTCGTTCCCGCCCTGGCCGGCGGCGCCGCGATCGACGCGACGGGGTGGCCCTTGCCGGACGAAACCTTGGCGCTGGCGAAGCGTAGCCACGCGGTGCTGCTGGGCGCCGTGGGCGGGCCGAAGTGGGAAGGGCTGGACTACGCCCGTCGGCCCGAGCGGGCCTTGCTCGGCCTGCGCGAGCAACTCGGGCTTTACGCGAATCTCCGTCCCGCCAAGTGCTATTCGATGTTAAGCGACGCGTCGACGCTTAAACGCGAGGTGATCGACGGCATCGACATGCTCGTCGTGCGGGAGCTGACGGGGGGGATCTATTTCGGCAAGCCCAAGGGGGTCGAACGGACTCAGGACGGCGAGCGGGGCGTCAACACGGAAGTCTATACGACGGCGGAGATCAGACGCATCGCCAAGGTGGCCTTTGAGGCTGCGCGCAAGCGGCGGCGCAAGGTCCTGTCGGTGGACAAGGCCAACGTGCTCGAATCGTCGGAATTGTGGCGGAAGGTCGTGACCGAGACGCACCGCGACTATCCGGACGTCGAGCTGTCGCACATGTACGTGGACAATTGCGCCATGCAATTGATCCGGAATCCGAAGCAGTTCGACGTGCTGGTGACGACCAACCTGTTCGGCGACATTCTGAGCGACGAAGCGGCCATGCTCACCGGCTCCATCGGCATGTTGCCCTCGGCCAGCCTGGGCGACCATCCGGGAATGTACGAGCCGATCCACGGGAGCGCGCCGGATATTGCCGGGAAAAATCTCGCCAACCCGATCGCCACCATCGCCTCAGCCGCCATGTTGTTGGACTACGCGCTGCGTCTGGACAAGGAAGCGGCGGCGGTCGAACGCGCCATCCAGACGACCCTGGAGCAGGGCTACCGCACCAAGGACATTCACAGCCAGGGCACGACGCTGGTCGGCACGGTTGAGATGGGGGCGGCGATCCTCAAAAACCTCAAGGCCGCGTGACGCCTCATGGCCTTTACCCTCCAATCCGGCACGATCGCGACGGTCGCCGGCTGCGGCGAGCCGGGGTTCGCCGGCGACGGTGGCCCGGCGATCGCGGCGCGTCTATCCGAACCCAAGAGTCTGGCCGTGTCAGGGCAGACTCTCTATATCGCCGATAGCGAAAACCATGTCGTGCGCCGGGTCGATCTCTCGACCGGCGTGATCCGCACCGTGGCGGGACGAGCGGCGGACCAGCCGACCCATGCGCTCGAACCGGCACCCAGCCCTTGGGAAGAGCCGGAAGATCCCTTGGGCGATGCCGTTCCGGTGACCAGACAAAAAGTTCTCCAACAGGGCGATTTGAGCGGAACGGTCCGGTATCTGGTGGGGACGGCGCCGAAGGACGGCCGGTGCGAGGGAGATGGGGGATCGGCCCTCGCGGCCACGTTGAATTTTCCTTCCGCCGTGGCCGTCGATCGGCAGGGCCACGTCTACATCGCCGACATGATGAATCACCGTGTCCGCAAAGTCGATGTGGAAACCGGCCTCATCACGACGGTGGCAGGCGGCGCCCCGTCGCGGAGTTTGGGAGACGGAGCCCCTGCGACATCGGCGAAGCTCCATGATCCCTGCGCCCTCGTGCTCGATGGCGAGGGAAAACTCTACATCGCTGATCAAAGTCACAACCGAATCAGGCGCGTGGACTTGACGACCGGCCTCATTACGACCGTCGCCGGCACCGGCGAGGCGGCCTACGACGGGGATGGCAAGCCGGCGACCGAAGCCTCCTTGGCCGGGCCGAGCGGATTGGCTTTGAGCGAAGACGGACTGCTCTACGTGGCGGATACGTTCAATGGACGCATTCGGTCGATCGATCTGGCGACGGGCCTCATCGCGACCGTGGCGGGCGACGGGTCCGAGTATCGCTACCAGGGCGTGCCGGGAGAATTCTCCACGAGCCTGTCGCGGCCCTATGGGATCGCCGTGACACGGGAGGGTGATCTGCTGATCACCGACTCGGACAGCCACTTGATCCGAGTCTGGCACCGCAAGAAAAAGGTCATCACGCTTCTGGCGGGAAACGGCCAGCCACGGTATGATGGCGACGGCGGCCCGGCCAAGGCCTGCAGCCTGAACTATCCGTTCGGCGTGGCCGTCGGCGACAAGGGGCAAGTCTACATTGCCGATACGTTCAATCACCGTATCCGGATGATCGCTGCCTGATCGAGGTCGTGCCTCACATGGTCAAGAAGAAAAACGCCTACACTGTCGCCATCATCGGCGCCACCGGCGCGGTGGGACAGGAAAGCCTCGAAATCCTCGAGGAGCGCAAGTTCCCGCTGGCCTTGCTCCGCCTCTTTGCCTCCAAGCGCTCAGCTGGGGAAACGCGGTCTTGCCAGGGCAAAGAGTGGACCATCGAAGAGCTCACGCCGGCCGCGTCCTTTGACGGCGTCGATTTTGCATTGATCTCGGCCACGGACGACATCAGCCGGGACTACGGCGCGCGTCTCGGCGCGGCCGGCGTTGTCGTCATCGATGACAGCGCGGTCTTCCGCATGGATCCGGAGGTGCCGCTGGTGGTGCCGGAGGTCAACGGCCATGCCCTGGACCGAATGCCGAAAGGCATCGTGGCGATCCCCAACTGTACCACCACGCCGCTGGTGTTGGCCTTGAAGCCCCTGCATGCGGCTGTCGGCATCAAGCGGGTCGTGGTGACGACCTTTCAATCCGTCTCGGGAACAGGGGCGGCCGCGATGGACGAGTTGATGGAGCAGACCAGGGCGCTCTTGGCGTTCCGTGACGTCAAGGTCGAGGTCTATCCCCACCAGATCGCCTTCAATTTGCTGCCGCACATCGGCTCGTTCGGCTCGGGCGGCGACTGCTCGGAGGAAACAAAGATCGTACGCGAAACGAGAAAGATTCTCGACGCACCGTCTCTGCGCGTGACCGCGACAACCGTCCGTGTGCCCGTCATGCGGTGCCATGCCGAGGCGGTCAATGTCGAGCTGGAGCGTCCCTTGAAGGCGAACGACGCACGCGCCCTGCTGGCCGCCATGCCGGGCCTGCTCGTGTACGACGATCCGGCAAGGAAACTCTATCCCATGCCCCTGGACGCGACGGGCAAGGACGAGGTCTACGTGGGCCGCATTCGGGAAGACGAGTCCGTGCCGAACGGCCTGAATCTCTGGCTCGTTGGCGACAATCTGCGCAAGGGCGCGGCGCTGAACGCGGTCCAGATCGCCGAGCAGCTCATCAGGTGACCCATGGACGCATGGTCGGGGCTGGGCAAGCTGCTTGTCATGTCCGGCCTGGTGCTGGCCGGGCTCGGTGGGGTGCTGCTGCTCGCGGGCAAGTGGGCGTCCGGTTCGGGAGAACCGGGTTGGCTCGGCTGGTTGGGACGGCTTCCCGGCGATCTCTACATCAAACGGGATCACGTCACCCTGTTCGTTCCCCTGACGACCAGCATCGTGATCAGCGTCGTCCTCTCTCTGCTCCTCTACTTTTTTTCACGCCGATGATGCGTGTAGCGCTGGCAACGGTCCTGGGTCTGCTCCTTTCGACGGATCCCTGTGTCGTCGATGCGGCCGAGCCGATCCGTGTGTTGATCGGGCAGGAGATTCTGCGTGCCGAGGTGTCTTCCACCGGCCGGCTGATCGTGCGTTCGGGCGCGGATGAAGAGGCGACGGGGGAGCCCGTCGTCCTGTCGGCTGCGGCATCGGGCGGAGTCGAGGTGCATGTGAATGGCCGCCGGCTGGCATCCTCGCGGGTCACGATCTCCGGCGGGCCGGCAGATCTTCTTGTCAAAATCGGGGAGGGGCCGTCCATGCCCGTGGGCGGCACGGTTCAAGCGCTTGTGTTGGGGGCTAGTCAGGGGACCAGCCAAGGCCAGAGGCCCGGTCAGGCCAAGGGGCTGGCTCTGGTCAATCGCGTTGAACTGGAAGAATATGTCAAAGGCGTCGTGCCGTCGGAAATGAATGCGGCGTGGCATCCCGAGGCATTGAAGGCCCAGGCCGTGGTCGCCCGGACCTATGTCCTGTATCAGCAGGGCCTCAACCGCGACCGGGACTACGATGTGGCGGCGACGACCGCGGACCAGGTGTATCGAGGGCGGCAAGGCCTGGACGGACGTGTGCAGGCCGCTGTGGAAACGACACGCGGGCTGGTGTTGGTCTATGAGCGGACGCCGATTCTTGCGGCGTTTTCCTCCACGGCCGCCGGCCCCACCGAAGATGCGCTGGTCGTCTGGTCAAAAGACCTGCCCTATCTCAAGGGTGTCGATTGTCCCTTCGACGCGAACTCGCCGTATTATCAATGGCGCGCGGAATTCGCGTTGCAGGACCTCGAGGATGCCTTGCGGCGACAAGGCATGGCCGTCGGCACGATCGCCACAGTAACCCCCCTGAGCTACAGTCGGGCCGGCCGCGTGGCCAAACTCCGCATCCTGCATAGCCGGGGCGAATTGATTCTCCGCGGGGAGGATCTGCGCCGGGCCGTCGGCTACACGGTGGTGCCCAGCACCCAGTTCGAGATCGAATCCATCGGGCGCACCGTCGTGCTTGCCGGGCGCGGGGCCGGCCACGCCGTCGGCCTGTGCCAGTGGGGCGCCAAGGAAATGGCCGACAGTGGTTATGGGTTCGACGTGATCCTGCGCTACTATTACCCCGGCGCCGAACTCTCCCCTCTCGCGCTGGTGAACGGGCCGGCTCGTCCCTGATGCTCCTCTCCGACTTCGATTTTCCCTTCGATGAAAAACTGATCGCCGCCCATCCCGTCGAGCCGCGTGATCAGGCGCGCTTGCTCGTCGTGCCTAAAGGTGGCGGAGTCCTGTCCCATCGTCACGTTGCGGACCTGCCAAGTCTGCTGAAGCCAGGCGATCTGCTCGTCGTCAATGATACAAAAGTTCTCGCGGCGCGGTTGAGCGGGCGCAAACGACCAGGCGGCGGGCAGGTAGAGTTGGTGCTTGTCAGGCCAGTCGTCGCGGATCGGTGGGAAGTTCTGTGCAAGGGCACGAAGGCGGGTCAGGTGATTGAACTCGAGGGCGGTGCGACCGCGACCGTGGCCGAGCAGGGAGCCAATGGCATCATCATGCAGTTTGATTCGTCCGTGCCTACGCTCTTGGAGAAGGTCGGCCGGATGCCCCTGCCGCCTTATATCAAGCGGGCGCCGACCGAACAGGATAAGACCTGGTATCAGACTCTGTTTGCGCGCGAATCCGGCGCCATCGCCGCGCCGACGGCCGGACTGCATTTCACGGAGCGGCTGCTGGCGGCGCTCAAGGCAAAGGGCATGCGCACGGCCACGGTGACGCTCCATGTCGGCCCGGCAACGTTCCGGCCTGTGACGGCGGAGAAGATTGAAGACCATCGGATGGGCACTGAATGGGCGGAGGTTTCAAAAGCCACAGCAGATGCGATCAACGAAACCAGAAAAGCATGCGGGCGGATTATCGCAGTCGGCACCACGGTCGTGCGGACACTGGAAGCGGCCGCGTCTGCTGACGGGACGGTCGAACCGTTCAAGGGCGACGTCGGCCTCTTCATCGCGCCGGGCTACCGGTTCAAAGTCGTGGATGTCCTGATGACGAACTTCCATCTACCGAAAACGACCTTGCTGATGCTCGTGTCTGCCTTCGCCGGCGTGGAATCGTTGCGGGCGGCTTACGCGGAAGCGGTGAGGGAGAAGTATCGGTTCTATTCCTACGGCGACGCGATGTTGGTGCTCTAGGAGATACCGAGGGTTTCTAAGGCGGCCCGACCCCTATAACAGTTCCTTGCGGATTTGCACCGGCGTCTTCGCTTTCAACGATTGTGTGTAGGCTTCGAGCGCGCGCTGCTGCTTTTGGAAAAGGAAATCCTGGAGGATACGGTCCTTGGCCGACGGTCCCTTTCCCGGCTCGGTCTGCGGCTGCCTCGCCAACAGGGCCTGGGCTTCGGCGATTTCATCCGGCGTGAGGGCCACGGATTCCGCGATCAGCATCTTTGCTTTCGCGGCGAGCAGATCGGCGGAGAACATGGTTTCGAAGAGGGGCGGGGTCAGCCGGTTGGCCGCCAGAACACGGCGGTACAGTTCCGGGTCGAACTGGCCGTTGCGGTGGAAATCCTGCCGATTGACGATGACGTCGCGCAGCTCTTCGGGGCTGACGCTCAATCCCATGTCCTGGGCGGCCAGCGCCCAGAGCTTGTTTTCCACCATGCCTTGAATGACAAATTGCTTGAGGTCTTCTTCCTTGATCTCGCCCTTGACGTTCTCTTTGTAATACCGATAGGTGTTTTCGTAATTTCGCAAGAATTCTTCGCGCGAGACGCTCAAATCGCCGACCGAGGCGACGGCGTTGGACTCGCGCTCGTCGAATCCCCACCAGCCCATCGTGATGACGAAAGCTAGCGCGAGGGCGCCCATGATCGATTTCAAGAGCCACGGGTACCTGTGGGCACTGTCACGCATCAATTTGATCATCTGAAAACTCCTAACATCATGAAAGACCGTGAGATTCTACCGATTGCCGTGAAAAAACGCAACGCTGCACGGTGGCCGGGGAAATTTGTGATCGGGAATAGGATTTGCTATACTGCACCAATTTTTTGACAGGGAGGACGTTTGCCGGTCGAGGGGCAGGGAGGCAGCCAGGTGGAAGCGGGTGCCGTCTTTCCCAAAGCCCACGTGCTGAACCGCCTAATCGCCAAAATCGTTGACCTCATTTTAGTGGCGGCGGCGGTGCAACTGGTTCCTCCAGTCGGGTGGCTTGCCGGGCTCGCCTATGTGTTGATCGCCGATGGGTTTTCTGGAGGGCGCAGTGTCGGCAAACGGTTGATCGGCCTCCAAACGGTGCTCCCGCGAGCCCGTGACGTCGCCGGTTTTAAAGAATCGATCGTTCGGAATCTTCCCCTGGCGCTGGCGTATCTGCTTTTTGCACTACCGTATATCGGGTGGTTTCTCGCCGGAGGCGTGACGCTCTTTGAAACCCTGCTCATCATCGGTAACGAACGGGGCATCAGGTTGGGCGACGAGATTGCGCAGACGCAGGTGCTGGACGACGGGCAGTTGGACCGGCCGGATTAAGCAAGGACAGGCTCTTGCGTTCATGCGGCAGGTAAAGACCGTGGAGCGTCGGCTGTGGGATTGACGAGCGACATTCTCGGGTGGTTTTCCAACGACCTGGCCATCGATTTGGGCACGGCGACGACGCTGGTCTATGTGCGGGGTAAGGGCATTGTTTTGAACGAACCGTCCGTCGTGGCGGTCGAAAAGAAGAGCGAGAAAGTGCTGGAGGTCGGTGCCGAGGCCAAGAAGATGCTCGGCCGCACGCCCGGCAACATCACCGCGATCCGGCCCATGAAAGAAGGCGTGATCGCCGACTTCGAGATGGCCGAGCGGATGCTCAAATACTTCATCGACAAGGTCCACAACAGAAGCACCTTCGTCCGTCCCCGCATCATCATCGGCGTACCCTCCCGCATCACCCAAGTCGAACAGCGCGCGGTGAAGGATTCGGCGGAATTGGCCGGTGCACGGGAAGTCTACTTGATCGAAGAGCCGGTCGCCGCGGCTATCGGCGCCGGCCTGCCCATCACGGAGCCTTCCGGCAACATGGTGGTGGACGTGGGCGGCGGCACGACGGACATCGCGGTCATTTCCTTGGGCGGCATCGTCTACAGCGAGTCGGTGAAGGTTGCGGGCGACCGCATGGACGATGCGATCATGAATTACATCAAGAAGAAGTACAATTTGCTCATCGGCGAGCATATGGCCGAGCGCATCAAAGTCGAAATTGGATCGGCCTATCCGTTCGAAGAACGGAAGACCCTGGCGATTAAAGGGCGGGATCTCATCTCCGGCATCCCTCGCACGTTGGTGATCGATGATGCCGAGATTCGAGAAGCGTTGCAGGAGCCCATCGGCACGATCGTGAACGCGATCAAGGTGGCCCTGGAAAACACCCCCCCGGAGCTGGCTGGCGACATCATCGACCGAGGTATCGTACTGACCGGCGGCGGATCCCTGCTGAAGGGCATGGATACCAGGTTCCGGGAGGAAACGAATCTGCCGATCATCACGGTGGACGATCCTCTCACGTCGGTGGTGCTGGGCGTCGGAAAGATCTTGGACAACCTCGATCTTCTCCGGCAAGTCTCGGTCATGTCGCAGTGCAGCAGCTCCCGCTAGGGCCGTCGCCCCGCGGGGAGGTTCATGTTTCGCTCGACATCTGGAACCAAGCGGGCGGTCGTGCTGCTGCTCGCGTTGGTGGTGCCGCTCCTCTTTGTCCTGCCCAAACACAGCCGAACGTGGCTCCAATCCCTTGGACAGCCGCTGGCCTACCTGTTCACGCTGCCGCTCAACGCCGTGGCCTCGCTGGACCGCGGCTTGCAGGAGTTTTGGTCGGAATCGCTCGCGTTGTATCGGGTTGCTGACGACAATCGACGCCTCCAGCGCGAAAACGAGCTGCTGCAAGGCCAGGTGAACGAGTGGCGGGAACTGGCCCTGTCGAGCCGGCGGCTGGCGGCACTGCTGGCACTGAAAGAGCGCATGGGGGCGGACACGATCGCCGCACGGGTATTGGGGCGTGATGCGACGAACTGGTACCGGTCGGTCATCCTGGACAAGGGTGCGGAGGACGGGGTCGTCCCGGAAATGGGGGTGATCGTGCCGAAAGGCGTCATCGGGCGCGTCGTCAAAACGACGCCGTCGACCGCCGTCGTGTTGCTGATTACCGATCCCAACAACGCCATCACCGGCGTGGTGCAACGGACCCGTGACGAAGGCATTGTCGAAGGGACCGTGCAAGGACGGGCCCGCATGAAATTTCTCCCGCTGCTGTCCGCCATGCAGGTCGGTGACGTGGTCGTCACGTCGGGCCTGGCCGGTGGATTTCCTCGCGGCCTTCCCATCGGTACGATCTCGCACATCGACAAAGTGGAAGGCGAGTTGTTTCAGTCGGCCGAGCTCGTCCCGGCCGTGGATTTTCTCGCGTTCGAGGAAGTCCTGGTCATTACGAACCCTCGGCCCCAAGAGGGGGGGCAGGTCCAGGGTGTGGTCCCGGGAAACAGCCGGACGCCGGTCGAGGCGGCCAGGGGGGCCAGACCGTGACGGTACTCGTGGCCCTCGCGCTGATCCTGCTCGTGCCGGCGCAGGTTACGGTTGCGGCGCATCTCCGCGCGATCGGAGCCCCCCTCGATCTCTGTCTCGTTGCGGCATGCCTGGTCGGATTTTTTTTCGGCCCCTGGTGGGGAGGCCTGGCCGGTGTCGGTGTGGGCATGGCGCAGGACCTTTTTTCGGCCGGACCGATCTGGCTGGCGATCGTCAGCCGGGCCGGCGCAGGAGCATTGGCCGGGTTGGCCGCCAAACAGTTGGTCGAAGCGGCGAACTTGTCCATTTTGGCCGCCTTCGCCTGCATCATGGGCCTGTCCGGCCTGCTCTATCTCACGGCAGCCCGCGGAGGCAGGGGCGTCGAGATGCTTGCGACCGGCAGCCTAACATCATATTTGCCGGAAGTGTGTCTGAATGCCACCGTCGCGTTCATCGCGCACGGGCTGTTGTCCGGTCGATTCCGACGCCGAGACGTCGGACGTTGGCCGCTTGGCCTGCTCCGATAGGAGCACGGCGCGTGAGGTGGGCGTAAGCGGAGAGGGAGGGAGTTGCGAGGATGGCTGTAGGCGGTACCCAACAGGATGAATTGAGGGAGATCCAGCGCCGGCTGGTGTTCCTCAAGGTGGCGCTCATGCTGTTGGTTGGCCTGTTGGCCGTTCGGCTTTGGCAGCTTCAGGTGAAAGAAGGCGCCTATTATCGCGACCTGTCGGAGAACAACCGGACCAGAACCGTCATTCTCGAGCCCGCCCGTGGCCTGATCTATGACCGTCATGGCGTGCTGTTGGCCAACAACGTGCCGAGCTTCGGCCTCTATGTCACGCTCGAAGACGTCAAGGACCGACAGATGTTGGCCGTGCAATTGGCGGCGCTGTTGGGCCTCGACGAAGGGTTCTTGCGTAAGAAGCTGGCCGAGCGGGGCAATAAAACGATCCCGCGAAAAATCAAAGACGGTTTGACGCTTCGCGAAGCGGCCTTGGTGGAGTCGCATCGCCTCGACATCCCTGGCGTGATGATTCAAGCCGACTCGCAGCGCAACTATCCCGAAGGCATGCTCGCCGCCCACCTGTTGGGCTACGTCGGGCAGGTGTCTGCCGAGCAACTCGACCGGGAAGGCACGGCCGAGCTGCATCAGGGTAGTATCGTCGGGCAATACGGCGTCGAGCGCACCTATGACCGTATTCTTCGAGGCGTGCCGGGGCAGAAGGTGGTGGAGGTCAATGCGCACGGGCACGAGAAAGGCGTGCGGAAGGTCCAGAAATCGGAGCCCGGGAACGATCTCTACTTGACCATCGACGCGCGGCTGCAGCGCCTGGCAGAGTCGTTGTTGGGCGACGAAGCCGGGGCCATCGTCGCCATCGAGCCGGACTCGGGCGAGGTGCTGGCGATGGCGAGCCGGCCGGTATTCGATCCGAATCTGCTCTCGCGCGACATGACGGCCAAGCAGTGGGAGGCTATCGTGCAGGACGAGGGCCACCCGCTCACCAATCGGGCGACGCAGGGACAGTACCCGCCGGGATCGACGTTCAAAATCGTCATGGCCGCCGCCGCGTTGGAGTCCAAGGCCATCACGCCGGAGAGCCTCGTTCGATGTGCCGGGGGCTTTCCCTTCGGGGGCCGCGTGTTCAAGGATTGGAAGGCCGGCGGTCATGGCGCAATGGACGTCTCGAAGGCCCTGGTGGATTCCTGCGACGTCTTTTTTTACACGGTCGGCTACCGCATGGGTATCGACACGATCGCCCGGTATGCCGACCAATTTGGACTGGGGAAGGAGACGGGCATCGAACTGCCGTCCGAGCGCGTCGGCATCGTCCCTTCGACGGCATGGAAAGAAAAGGCCAAGGGCCAACCCTGGCTGCCGGGGGAGACCATTTCCGCGTCGATCGGGCAGGGCTACGTGACGGCGACGCCGCTGCAGATGGCGCAAGTGATCGCAACGGTCGCCAACGACGGAGTGATGCAGCGGCCGCGTCTGGTGCGGGCCGTCATGGATCGGTCGTCCGGCCAACTGCATCCCAGCCAGCCGGTCGCCGTCGGGCATGCGGCGGTTTCGCCGGCAACCTTGCGGGTGATCCAGGACGCCTTGGCCGGCGTCGTGACGCGGGGGACCGCCACGCGAGCCCGATCGGCGCTGGTGACGATCGCCGGCAAGACGGGTACCGCACAGACGGCGGCGCTTCGGACGGGGCCGGCGTCCGAGATTCCTAAAAAGTTCCGGGACCACGCCTGGTTTGTCTCCTATGCGCCGGTCGAAGCGCCGCGCATCGCCGTCGCGGTACTGGTCGAACACATGGGACATGGGGGCTCAGCCGCGGCGCCCTTGGCCAAACAGATGATCGAAGCCTTCGTGACGCTCAAGGAGACGGAACCGGCCGACGCTCACGGGAAAGCCGAGCATCGTGTGCGGGAGGCGTCGATCGGCGGAGCGCGCGTATCATGATCGGACGAACGACCGAAACCCGGCAATTGGACAGTTTTGATTGGCAGTTTATCGCCGTAATCGGGGGGATCTTGTCGATCGGCGTCGTCTCGATTTACAGCGTGACCTATGCGCAAGGCGGCGGCGTGCCCTTGTACGCCAGGCAACTGGCGTGGGCGGCCATCGGCGCGGTCGCGTTCGCGGTCATGCTCATGGTCGATTACCACAAAATCGCCCGGTGGTCGTACCTGCTCTACGGGATCATCCTCGCGTTGTTGGTGGTCGTCCTCGTGGCCGGCAAGACCAGCCGCGGCGCGCAGCGATGGATTCCGATCGGCCCCTTCGCCTTCCAGCCATCCGAGTTCGCCAAGCTGATCCTGATTCTCGTGCTGGCGACCTACTACGCGCACGCGCCGCGCGAGGGGTGGATGCAGCGGGTCGTGTGGCCCGGCCTGATCACGTTGCCGGGACTTTTGTTGATTTTGAAGCAGCCGGATCTGGGCAGCGGCCTGAGTTTTTTGGCAGTGTACATGGCGCTCCTGCTGGTCGTCGGTATCCGGTCCAAGGCCGCCGGCCTCCTGCTGCTGTTTGCCGTCATGCTGTTCCCCTTCGCCTGGGAATTCGCTTGGGGCGCGCTGCACGACTATCAACGGGAACGGATCATGACGTTCATCGACCCCACGTACGATACGGGTGGGAAGGGCTACCATGGGCTTCAATCGCGCATCGCCATCGGATCGGGCGAGGTGTTGGGCAAGGGCTTGTTGGGGGGCACGCAGAGCCAACTGAAGTTTCTGCCGGAAGGGCACACCGACTTCATCTTTTCCGTGTTTTCCGAGGAGTGGGGGTTCGTCGGCGCCCTGGTGCTCTTGGGGCTGTTCGCCGGGCTTCTCTTCCTGGCGCTGGACGTTGCGTTCAAGGCGAAGGACGTGCTGGGCGCCTTGTTGGCCGCCGGGATCATCGGCATGATCGGATTTTGCCTGGTCGTCAACGTGGCCATGACCGCCGGATTGCTGCCGATCGTCGGGATTCCGCTGCCCCTGATGAGTTATGGCGGCAGCGCCGTGGTGACGACGATGGCGGCGCTCGGATTGTTGTTAAATGTCAAACGACGTCGGTTGACGTTGTTCTATTGAGCGCCGCGAAACCGGCCCGCGCCATCGTCGGCTCGGGCCGCGCGTCGCCTCGGATTACGGCCTGCTGAGGGGCCTACATTTTTATCGAAGGAGTCGTTATGGGACTGGAAATCGCAATTACCGTGACACGGGAGGAAACGCGCGCCGCGATCCTCGAAAATCGCGTCGTCACGGAACTATACATCGACCGGGCGAAAACCAAGGATTTCGTCGGCAACATCTATAAAGGCCGCGTGGCCAAGGTGCTGCCCGGTATGCAGGCGGCCTTCGTGGATATCGGCATGGAAAAAGCCGCGTTCATGCACGTGTCCGACCTGTCGATGGACACGGAGGCGTCGGACACCCTGCTGGATGGTGAGGAAGAGGAAGAAGACGACAAGGGACCGGAGTTGCCGCGGGCGCGCCGTCAGGCCGTCAAGCCGATCGAGCAGTTGCTGGACGAGGGCCAGGAATTGACGGTCCAAATCTCCAAGGGGCCGATCGGTACCAAGGGCCCTCGCGTGACCAGCTACATCTCGCTGCCCGGCCGGTATTTGGTCTTCATGCCCGGGATCGATCACGTCGGCGTGTCCCGGCGCATCGAAAAAGACGAAGAGCGCGCGCGCCTGCGGGAGATCGTGCGTCGACTGAGGAAGCCGGGCAACGGCTATATCGTACGGACGGTCAGCGAAGGCGTCAAAGAGGAGGATTTGGCCGCCGACGTCGAGTTTCTCAACGTGCTCTGGCAGGACGTCGTCAAGAAGCGGGAGCACCAGGGCGCCCCAAGCCTCCTGCACGCGGATTTGACCCTTCCGTTCCGGATCGTGCGCGATCAGTTCACCAGGCGCGTGGACCGCCTCCTCATCGATTCGCGTACGGACTACGAGGCCGTCAAGGATTTCGTCAACCGGTTCATGCCCGATCAGACGTCCCGGATCCACTATTACGATCCGAAGGAGGAGAGCCTCTTCGACCACCTCGGCATCGAAGTGGATATCGAGCGGGCGCTTAGCCGCAAAGTCTGGCTGAAGTCCGGCGGGTACATCGTGGTCGATCACACGGAAGCGATGACGGTCATCGACGTGAACACGGGCCGCTTCGTCGGCAAGCGGGACCAGGAAGAGACGATCCTGAAGAACAACCTGGAAGCGGTCAGGGAAATCGCCTATCAGGTCAAGCTGCGCGGTATCGGCGGTATCATCATCGTCGATTTCATCGACATGGAGCGGGAGAAAAATCGCGAGAAGGTCTACCAAGCCTTGCTCGAGGCCATGTCGGGAGACAAGGCCAAGACCCGCATCTCGCGGATCTCCGACTTGGGCCTGGTCGAGATCTCCCGCGAGCGCGTGCGCGAAGATTTGTTGCGTGCCCTGTCGGAGCCCTGCCGCTACTGCGACGGGCGGGGCTACACCAAGTCGCCCGCGAGCGTCGTCTATGAAATTTTCCGGCACCTGCGCCGATTGGATCGGGGCGGCGAAGAGCAGAAAATCGTCTTGGGCGTGCATCCGGCCATCGCCGATCTCTTGTTCGAAGAAGAGCGCGAAGGTGTTGCCCGGCTCGAGCGCGACTGCCAGGTGCGGATCGTCGTCAAGCCCGATCGGGGGCTGCATTTGGAGCAGTACGACATCGCCATCCTCTGATGCCGGCCGTGGAACGCGAGAGGCTGAAGGCCTGGCTGGCGCTCCGCGCCGTCGAGGGCGTGGGTGACGCGGCGATCCGCCGATTGGTCGAAGCCTTCGGCGAGCCGGCGGCAATCATGACGGCGGCCCCGGACGATCTTGTGCGGGTCGGCCGGGTCCGTCCCGGCGTGGCACAGGCTCTGCTGCAGGGGTCCGATCAGGCGACCAGCGACGCGATCGACAAAGAGTTGCGGGCCGTGGAAGCGGCCGGTTATCGGATCGTGACCCTGCTGGACGCCGCCTACCCCGCCCGGCTCAAGACGATCGAAGATCCCCCACCGGTGCTTTATGTGGCCGGCACGCTGGCGCCGGAGGATGAGCGGGCCGTGGCCGTCGTGGGCTCCCGCCATGCGACGCCCGCGGGCAGTGCCGTGACGGAAGAACTCAGCCGAGACCTGGCCGCGGCCGGGCTGACTATCGTCAGTGGCCTGGCTCGCGGGATCGATGCCGCGGCGCACCGCGGCGCGCTGGCAGGCGGCGGGCGCACGATCGCGGTGTTGGGGTGCGGCCTCGATCGGATCTACCCGCCGGAACATGCGGCGCTTCGCCGGTCGGTCGAAGCCCACGGCGCCGTCGTCACGGAGTTTCCGATCGGTGCCCAGCCCCATGCCTTCCACTTTCCCAAGCGCAATCGCCTTATCAGCGGCTTGGCGTTGGGGGTCATCGTGACGGAAGCGGCCAGGGACAGCGGCTCCTTGATCACGGCCAGAATGGCCCTGGAGCAGAACCGCGAGGTCTTTGCCGTGCCAGGATCCGTCAAGGCCGAGGGGAGCCGGGGGCCCCATTGGCTGCTCAAGCAAGGTGCCACCTTGGTGGAAACGGCAGCCGATGTGATCGACGTTCTGCTGCCGCAGTTGGATGGCGCCGCGCCGAGACAGACCGGTCAGGGCCACGCGGCGACGACCGGCCATGCCGCCTTGAGCCAGGACGAGACCCGGCTGCGCGATGTACTGTCTGCGCAACCGATGGGGATCGATGAGGTGATCGTCGGCGCCGCAATGCCCGCAGGAACGGTCGCGGCCCTGCTGCTGTCCTTAGAATTGAAAGGCGCGGTCCGGCAACTTCCCGGGCAGACTTACGTGCGCGTTTGACTCGAATGCTTGCAAAGAAGCGGAAGATCGCGGTATATCACCCCGCCTAGTCTCGTGAAGGGCCGTCGGTCCTGATCGAGCCCTTCGAGCATTCGCAATCCCTGGATCAACGAGCGTCGTCGGCAATATGGCAAAGTCACTTGTCATCGTCGAGTCCCCGGCCAAGGCCCGGACTATCGGGAAGTATCTGGGCCGGGGGTATACCGTCGTGGCGTCCATCGGCCATGTCAAGGACCTGCCCACCAACAAGCTCGGCGTCGACCTCGAACGGGATTTTCTGCCCCAGTACGTGACGATCAAAGGCAAAGCCAAGGTCTTGGCGGACATCAAAAAACAGGCCGAAGCGGCGGACCGGGTTTATCTGGCCCCGGACCCGGATCGCGAGGGCGAAGCCATCGCCTGGCACATTGCGCAGGAATTGGAAGGGCCGAAAAAATCGGCCAAGGGCAAGGGCGCGAAAGCCGACGAACAACGGGTGTTCCGGGTCCTGTTCAACGAAATCACGGAGGCAGCGATCAAGCGGGCGCTCCAATCGCCCGGACAGATCGACATGAATTTGGTCAACGCGCAGCAGGCCCGGCGAGTGTTGGACCGGATCGTGGGTTATCAAGGCAGCCAGTTGTTGTGGAAGAAGGTCCGCCGCGGGTTGAGCATGGGCCGGGTGCAGTCGGTCGCCGTCAAGTTGATTTGCGACCGCGAGGCGGAGCGTGAAGCCTTCAGGCCCGAGGAATATTGGTCGATCACCGCCACCTTGGAGGGGGCGGCGCCGCCGGCCTTCGAGGCCAAGCTGCACAGCATCGACGGGCAGGAGGCCGAGATTCCGAACGCGGACGCCGCGGCGCGCATCGTCGCAGCGGTCCAGGGCAAGCCGTTCCGGGTCGTGTCGGTCGAGCGGAAGGAAAAACGTCGCCACCCGGTGGCGCCCTTCATCACCAGCCGGCTTCAGCAAGAAGCGGCCCGCAAGCTGCGGTTCTCGCCGAAAAAGACGATGACCTTGGCCCAGCAGTTGTACGAGGGCCTGGAGATCGGCAAGGAAGGCCCCGTCGGATTGATTACCTACATGCGGACCGATTCGCCCCGGATTTCGGCCGAGGCGGCCGACGAGGCCAGGCAGGTGATCCGCGACCGCTTCGGCGCCGAGTACCTGCCGCCCACGCCGAACGTCTACAAGACGCAGAAGGCGGCGCAGGAGGCGCACGAAGCCATTCGTCCGACGTCCGCCGCGCGCGACCCGGAGTCCATCAAAACCTACCTCGAGAAGGATCAATATCTCCTCTACAAACTCATTTGGAACCGGTTCGTCGCCTCCCAAATGGCCTCGGCCGTTCTGGAAGTCACACGGGTCGATACCGCTCCGGACGGCACGTCCGAGACCTACGTGTTTCGCGCGAACGGCACGGTCGTGAAGTTCCTCGGATTTCAAGCCGTGTACTTGGAAGGCCGCGATGTCGAGGCGGCGCCGCAAAGCCGGAAGGCCGATCAAGAGACCGAGGACGACGCTGAACGGCAGTTGCCCGCGTTGGCCGAAGGGGACGCGCTTCGCTTGGCTGCGGCGGAGGGCCAAACGGTGCCGGGCCTGGCCTCGAAGCAGCATTTCACGCAGCCACCGCCCCGGTACAACGAGGCGCTGCTCATTCGCGAGTTGGAAGAACGGGGCATCGGCCGACCATCCACCTATGCGACGATCATCAGCACGATCCAAGACCGGAAGTACGTGGACAAGGTCGAGGGCCGCTTCATCCCGACCGAAACCGGCAAGACGGTCAACGGTTTCTTGGTGAAGGGATTCCCGGACGTCGTCAACGAGGATTTTACCTCGTCGATGGAGCGGGAGTTGGACGAGATCGAGGAAGGCGAAAAGGCTTGGGTGGTCGCCGTCCGGGACTTCTACGCCCCCTTCGCCAAGGACATGGAGAAGGCCGGCGACATTCCCGGCCCCAAGGACGCCGTGGAGCCGCCGACCAACGTCCTCTGCGAAAAATGCGGGCGCATGATGGAAATCAAATGGGGGCGGAACGGCAAGTTTCTGGCCTGCCCCGGATACAAGGAAAAGCCACCCTGCAAGAACACGCAGAACTTCGAGCGTCTGCCTGACGGCACGATCAAAGTCGTCGCCAAGCAGGAAGTGACGACGGACGAGAAATGCGAGAAATGCGGTTCGCCGATGGTGCTGAAGGTCGGCCGGTTCGGCAAGTTTCTGGCCTGTTCGGCCTATCCCGAGTGCAAGACGACCAAGCCCTTTTCGCTGGGCATCAAGTGCTCCAGGGGGGATGGCGGGGACATCATTCAACGCCGTAGCAAGAAGGGGCGGACGTTTTACGGCTGTTCCAAGTATCCGGCCTGCGATTGGGTCAGTTGGGACGAGCCGGTCAATAAGCCGTGCCCCGCCTGCGCTGCGCCCTTTCTCCTGCACAAGATCAACAAGACCTCCGGATCCTACGACTACTGCCCGAACCCCGACTGCGGCCACCGCGAATCCGTCTAGCCCCGGCCGCGAACGACTATCCTCCCGATCCCCTGCGCCCGCGTTTCGGTAGGACCTGTGTCTGAGGATGAGAATGAATCTCATATCTACGTAGTTGCCCCTTGACGTAGGCCGAGAGCCGGACGATAATGCGCGGCGCGAGACGTCATGGTTTCCGTCACGGGCGCAGAAGGGAGGTCAGTATGAAAGCCAAAGAAGGCGTGATCGACCTGTTGAATAAGATCTTGACGGCGGATTTGACCGCCATCAACCAGTATTTCGTCCATGCCAAGATGTGCGAAAACTGGGGCTATGAGCGGCTCCATCACGCCGTGCGAGGGCGCAGCTTCGACGAGATGAAGGATGCCGAAGAACTGATCGAGCACATCCTGTATCTAGAAGGGGTTCCCAATATGCAGCGGTTGGGGACGGTACACGTGGGAGAGACGGTGCCCGAACAATTCAAGTTGGATCTCAAAACGGAGCTGGAGATGCTCAAGCTCTTGACGGACGGAGTGCAGCATTGCGCGAAGGTCGGCGACTTCACGACCCGGCACATGCTGGAAGACATGGCCAAAGATGTCGACGAGCACATCGACTGGATCGAGGTTCAGATGGAGACGATCAAACAAATCGGCGTGGAAAATTATCTGAGCGAACAGATCAAGAAGGAAGGGAGCTAGTCGGACCGATGAAGGCTAAAGACGGTGTCGTCGAATATTTGAACCGCATCCTCGCCTGCGAGCTGACGGCGATCCACCAATACTTCCTCCACGCCGAGCTCTGCGGACATTGGGGGTACGAGCGGCTCGAGCACGAGGTTCGTGTCCGCAGTATCGGAGAAATGAAGCACGCGGAACAGCTCATCGAGCACATCCTGTACCTCGAAGGGCTGCCAGACATGCAGCACATGGAACGGGTACGGGTCGGCAAGACTGTCTTGGAGCAGCTTCAGGTGGACCTGGCCGTGGAACAGGAGGACGTGACGTTGCTGCGCGAAGCGGTGGCCCATTGCGCCACGGTCGGCGATTTCACGACCCGGCACCTGTTGGAGCATTTGCTGAAAGATTCCGAAGGCCATATCGATTGGATCGAAACGCAACTGGAGACGATCCGGCAAGTGGGAATCGAAAAGTACCTCGCCGAGCAGATCAAGAAAGACGAGTAAGATTCGTTCCAGGTAAGCCGGAACTGCGGGAATGGCCGTGCGTCATTCTCGCGCGGCGTTAACCTCCTCCGATCTTTTTCCCCATCGGTCCCGAAATCTGTTTGGCCGGTCTTCTTTGTCGATCGACCAAGAGTGCTGCTTGCGTGATGGCATACCCGCACTGGCGCAGGACCAAAAGGCGCCGGTCGACACCAGGCTGTTCCGGTGACAGCGGAGACAATCAAGCAATTTCATGGCGATCCTCTCTCCGTCTCATGGCTCTGCGCTCTGGGCCGTGTGTGACGTCAGTGGCACGACGGGCCGGATTGTCCCGAATGGAGCAGAGACTCCAGATGTTCGGGCGATTGTTTGAGGTACCGGGCGGCCTGAGCGATTTGTTCGGCGAAGGCCAAAAATTCCTCCCGGCGAAGATGGAGCGTCAGCGGGCCGTACGTGCAATGGAGTTGCCCGCACCCGCAGAGTTTAAGGGTCATCGAGCCCTGGTCGTAACGTGACAGTGTCATGACGGTCCTTTCGTTGCTGAAAAGTCGGTGGTGCGAGATGTGTCCGATCTATCGTCGGTCAGATTGAGGACGGACGAGGGGCGAGGCCCATCGTCCGTCTCGGTCGTTCAGTGGGACGTCCCCGTCGTCCTATCTGGAAGGCTCCGCAATTAACGCATTTCCAACAGTCTGACGACCGGTAGAAGTCGAGGAGCCGTTCGAGCACGAGCAAACCCTTGCATCGCCAGCAGATCATACGATCTCCTTTGCAAATAATAGTGTGGAGCGGTTTCTTGCATTGCCGATATGGGAGGGCGGGGGGCCCGGAGGAACCAAGGCGCCCCGCCCGGAAGAGCGGGAGGCACATTCCCGCTCCTGTGTGTCGTTAGCCATGTGCGTTCGTGTCCTGTTCGTGGGACAGGCCGACGGACAACAAGTGCCGGAAGGCCTCCACCAGCTCGGGATCGAGTTGCGATCCGGCCAGGAGCCCCAGGAGCCGGCAAGCCGATGCGCCGTCCAGGGCTTGCCGGCCGAGGGCTGCCGCGGGCGAGGTGATGGCGTCGAACGTATCGGCCACAGCCAGAATGCGGGCGCCGAGGGGGATGAAGACGTCTCGGATGCCGTATGGATAGCCTGTGCCGTCCCAGCGTTCGTGGTGGTGGGCGATCCAGATGGCGGGGACGCGCAACAGGGGGAGGGCCGCCAACAACTCGGCGCCGGCCCGGGGATGGGACTGCACCAGGGCATATTCGTCGGCAGTCAGCGGGCCGACCTTGTACAGGACCGATGGGGGCAGCGTGAGCGTGCCGATGTCGTGGAAGAGGCCCGCATAGCGAAGATCGACGAGGTCACCGCCGGTCAATCCGACAGCTTTCCCCAGGGCCACGGCATAGCGGGACGTCCGCTGCCCATGGGTGAGGATCGCCGGGTCTTTCGAATGGACGAGGCGGCAGAGCGCGAGAATCACCTGCTCCGGTTGAGCCTCGGCGGATAAGACGGCTAAGAGTTCCTGCACCCAGACCGATTCGTCGAGTATCTGCATCGTGCCCATGTCAATTCTCCTCCGTGCGGTCAACAAAAAGCCCATGGCCGCTTTCGCGACCATGGGCTCTGGACGTGACGTCTCTGGCCGAGCTGCTCTGAAGCGACTAGTCGGTTATCGATTACTCCGTGCTCTTGCGCGCCACGAGCGGCTGTTGCAAAAACCACATTTCGTATAGCGGAACGGCCATGCTGACGAGAAAGGCGGCAACCATCAGGGTATCGCCGCTCAACAACATCAGCGCGAAGCCCGGCGAGACATAGGTGATCAGCCAGGGCGAAAGGAGGTCCAGCCCGACGCCGGCAAAGGCCGCCCAGGTCGTCCAGGCCTTGGTGCGATCGCTGGCTCCCGTCAGGTACAGCACGTGGACGAGGATGATAAAGGTCACCGGCATCGTAAACAGGTGAAAGTGCGTCACCTCGGCCAGCTCCCGGAACGACATGGGCTCGCCGTACGTGGCGTCCGAACCCCGATAATGGTCAGCGATGCCCTGGAGCGACAGGTCCGTCATGCTGTGGGCCCAGTAGAAGCTGAACACGAACCCGATCAACGTGAAACCCAGAAACAGCGTGTAGATCAGCCGAATGTGCCGGTCCGTGTCACGAAGACGAAAACGTGCGTTAAAGTTTCTCATGCCGGTCCTGCCGATCAGCGCCCGAAGATGAAGTCGAAGAAGCCCTTGTCTTGACGCCGGGCCACGATATGGTCGCTTCCTTTGCCGATCGGCTTCAAGTAAAATTCGTCGATCAAGACTAGCCCTCGTTTGACGCCGGCGCTCATGGACCGAACCGACATCGTCGCGCCGGAAATGTTGATGATATCCTTGTTGATCCGCAGGGGATCGAGCACGGTTTTGCCTTCGTACTGGGCATTGAATCGCTTGCGCCCGACCTCGCTGCCTTTGGCGTCTCGGAACACCAGCAATTCGACGTTCGTGATCTCTCCGGTGTCGTCCGTGCCGATCATGTACGTCATGTGTTTGTACTTGCCGATCGTATTGGTGACCAACGCGTAGCCGTCCACCGTAGCTCCGGTTTCCCCGATATAGACCTCGAATTCCTCCTCGGGGAATTTCCACCCGATACGCGCTTCGATCAGGTGCTTCTTCTCGGGAGTCAGGCGGATGGTCTCTTTGCGGATCCGTTCGGACTTCGGCAGCATCAACTTGAGGCCGTCTTCCTCGCTCATGAAGACCTCGCCCCATTTGCTGATTTCTTCCTCGGTGATGTAGCGGCGCAGTTCGTCGTCCCAGAGCTTGCCCTTCTCCGCAGCCCAGCCCGGCGACGGCGCACCCGTGAGCACGGCCGCCACGAGCAGCCATCCGAGCCCTCGCAGAGACACGATTAGGTGAGCCGGCATCCGCGCTCCTTCAATTTTGCGGTTAACCGGGTCATGAGCTTGCCGATATCTTCTTCCGATGGTTCAGCCGGGTCCCAGCCGAACAGACGGGAGCCGCCGCGAAACTTCCATCGCTCCCGCGTTTCGACCAAGGTGATCTTGGTGACATCGTCCAATTTCGTCAAGGCGACGGAAACCTTCGTGCGGTCCTTCGCGTCGCGCAATTCTCGCTGCAAAATGCCGTAAGAACGGTCGACGGGCACTTCCGTCCAACCGGTTTCGATGAGTCCTTTAGCCTTGTCCTTGGTGACGATAGGGCGATCCTTCACCATCTCCAGCGACGTCTCCCACATCGTGTCGTAGGGACAAACCAGATAGCGTTCTTGCGTGCCGCCGAGCGAGGCGCAACCGGCGGTGGTGGTCAGTAGGACAATAAGAGCTACGCGCAGCACAAGAGCACAGTCCTTTCGCAAAGCGGCCGGCCGGCTCCAGAAAAGAGCCGGCCGGCGGGGATCTCTTAGAAATACGTTGCGGCCATCAGCATGACCCCGTTGCCGTCAACCCGGTTGCCCCGGGCCGTGGACGTGGGGAGGTTCGATGCTGTGTTGTTGATGCTCGTGTTCAACTGACTGTTCCACTGATAATCGATCTTGAAGACCGTGTCTTCGATCGGCCGGAAGTTCAGACCGATCGTCAGGCGCTGCAATTCCCGCGCGTTGCCCGGGCAATTGGCTGCAGGAGCCCCGCCGGCCAAGCAATAATTTCTGGTGATGTCCGTCGTGTCCGTGTCGATCTGCTCCCAGCGGACGACGGCGGTGAAGGTCGAGGCATCCGTAAAGTGTTCGGGCGCCAATTTTTTCAAGAAGTCCGGCAGGAAATGATAATTAGCCTGGACATAGTAACCGGCCATCCCGGATGGGCCCACAGTCCTCGATCCTTGCCCTTGGTTGCCAGAAATTCGGACCCAGTGGGACTCACCGATGAGTTCCCAAGGCCCCTTCTGCAAGGTCCAGTCGACGGCGAACATGTCCACGTAACTTTCGAAGTTATTGACCCCGTTGCTGCTCCGGTTGCCCAGCAGCCCGTGGTAGCCGGACCCCGCCACTTCGATGCCAAGCATCGGGCTGTATGCCAGGCGGCCGACGATGGCCTTGTCATCGTGCGGGGAACGCGCCATGCTCCCGCGGGCGTTACGCGTGCCGGTGAGGTCCGTGACGACCGTGCCGGGCGCTTGCAGGGTGCCGTTGCTGGTATTTTGCAGTCCGTTGATCACGTAGAGTTCGTAGTCCAGCTTCGACATGCTGCTGGGATAGAACGTGCCGTACAACCCGGCCCCGCTCTCGCTCCAGGTCGAAGGCATGATCATCCGAGCCACCATCGGCCGGTCCACCAGGTCGTTCAAGGGCGAGTCGTGCAAGAGATTGAACTTGCCCATCGGCACCAGGATGATGCCGGCTCGAAGGTTGACTGCTTCGTTGACGAGGTAGTCGATCTGGGCGAACTCCAGCTTGAGTTCGCCGTCGTTTTGGTTGTTCTGTGGGCCCCCGCGCTCGAACTCTATTTCCGTCGCGAACTTGATCCGCTCCGTAATGTCCGAATAGATGAACGGGATCATGCGGACCTGGTTGAAGGTATTGCGGCTCCGATTGTCCAGATTGGACCGGGACAGGGCATTGAACTGGATGTCCCCGTAGCCGCCGACCGTGGCCTTGGGCGCGCTCAAGAAGGGCTTGGCGTAGAGCAAGCGGCCCGATCCGGTGGACCCGAACGAGAGCGGCACCTTTTCTTCGCCCGCGCGCTCGCGCGAGATTTCCACGATCGACCCGACGCCGGTAGGTTTTTGTCCGGTTGGAAGCGGCGCGGCCGGCTCGTGCATCTTTTCCTTCTCGCGCTCCTTCTTTTCGTAATCCTGCAATTGTTGAAGCTGTTGCTCCAACTGCTTTACGCGGTCTTCCAGCGCCTTGTCTTGGGCCAGCGCCGGACCGACGAGAGACATTGAGCAAGCCGCCAGAGTCCCGAATACGCACCAGGCTTTCATGAGTTCTCTCCTTAACAAGTGTGAAGTGGTGTGCCTCGGCTCGGGACTCGATGGTCTCTGACCTTGCAAATGTTCCGCGATGACACGGCGATAGCGCACGCTGAATTGGCCCTCCTGTGTGAGTGGTGGATAAGGCGAACTTACGTGGCCGGCGATGCCCAGCCTTCGATGTGCGAGAAGGGGATGAGCACGATGCGTTTGCACCGTTTGCACTTGAGTTCCAACCCCCCCGAACGGACCTTAGCGATCAATTGGCCGCACTCGCACCGCGTTTCGGGCAAGTCAGTCGAAGTGGGCTGTTTCGCGTTGGCGGTTGAATGTAACGTCGGCACGATAACCCCACGCACTCTTTTTTTTAAATGAAATTGAGAACGATTATTAATATCTTCTTGTGTCTATATTTGTCAAGCGCTATTTTTCTTCAAAAAATAAGCGGCCCGGTGTCTGGCCGGGAGCGCATGTCCTGACCGGTCTGGTCTATAATGCCGACATGAGCGACGCATGGCGGATCGGCGCACGGCTCATCTGTTGCTGGCTGGGGCTCGCTGGGACCTGGGGTGGGTGCGCTGCACAAACCGGCTTCGGCTCGGAACAGACGTTGCCGGAGTCCACGGTCGTGGTGGGACGGGCCGTGGTCGTCGAAATGGATCAGCGCGGCCGGCGCTACCCGCCCTCGGTGCGTTTTCTGGAATTGGTTCGCCCCGGAACCGGTGAGCGATACCGGATCGATGTCCGTTCGGCCGACACGATGTTTGTCTTGACGCTCCCGCCGGGCGAATACCGCTTGAATCGGATCCAGATCAACGAAGGCCCGTTTTTGTCGATGGCCGAGGTGTCGGCCACGTTCACCGTAGAGTCGGGGCAGATCGCCTACGTGGGAACCTGGCGGTTCGGTATCGATGGCCCCCGCTACGAACGCATGGTGCTGCTGTCGTTGATTGAGGATGACGCCGCCAAGGCCGATGCCGAACGGGAAGCGCTCAAGCGCTATCCAGCCCTGGCTAGTTACCCAGTCGAAAGCCGCATGCCCGTTCCCAGTGTGTCGGAATCGCGGCTGCACGAAGTCATGCCGTACCCCAACTACCCTCGGTATTTCCGTCGCCACTGGTGGTAATGCCGCACGTTCCAACACCATGACGATGCCGATCGGCCGCCCCACGCTCCTGAGCCGCTGCGCGTCCATCGTCTCGATCGGGCTGCTCCTTGGCGCCTGCGCGCACGGCGCGCCCGGCCCCGATCCCGTTGTCGTCAAGCGGGCCCAGATGCAGATGGGCACGATCGTGACCTTGACGGCTGTGGCATCCGACGAAGCGACCGGCCAGCGGGCGCTTACGGCGGGCTTTCAGGAAGTCCGACGCCTCGAACAACTGTTGAGCACCTGGATCCCGGCGAGCGAACTCTCCCAGGTCAATCGTGCCGCCGGCCAAGCGCCGGTGACGGTCAGCGACGAGACGTGGACGGTGGTCTCTCGCTCGCTCGAGATCGCGGCGTTGACCGACGGCGCATTCAATATCGCGGTCGGCCCGGCCGTGGAGGCCTGGAGCGTCACGGAGCGGCAACGGATCCCCGACGAGGCCGAATTGGAACGGCTGCGTCCGGCGATCGATCTGCGCCAAGTTCAATTGGATCGGCAGGCACGCACGATCTATCTTGCCAGGCCGGAGATGCGGCTGGATGTCGGGGGTATCGGCAAGGGCTATGCGGCCGACCGTGTCGAGGTCGTCATGCGGCAAGCTGGGGCGCTGGGCGGGGTGGTGGCGCTGGCCGGCGACATCAAAACGTTTGGCCGGCTGCCCGGCGGCAAGCCGTTCCCCTTTGCCATTCGGCATCCTCGCAAGCCCGACGAGGTCTTGGCCTTCGTGGATCTGCAGGATGAAGCCATTTCGACCGCCGGGGATTACGAGCGATTTTTCGAGAGAGACGGCGTCCGCTACCACCATATCCTCGATCCCCGTACGCTCCAACCGGCTCGCGCCTGTCAGAGCGTGACCGTCGTGGCGAAGGAGGGCGTGATGGCCGACGGGCTGGATACGGGCATCTTTGTGCTGGGGCCGGAGCGGGGGATGGCCTTGGTCGAGCGGTTGCCCGATGTCGAGGCCGTCATCGTCGACGACACGGGACGCGTGCTCGTGTCGTCGGGGTTGCAGGGGCGGGTCCGTTTTCCGTAGGCGAATGTCCGTGCGGGGCGGAGTTACTTCAGTCCGTAGGTAATCGGCACTTTCAGCACGACTTCGGCTCGTCCCAAGGGTTGGGACAGTTTGATGGGGAAAATCTTTCTGATCGCATCCAAGGCCGCATGATCCAGTTCCTCGTACCCCGAACTCTGCACAACCTGGGCTTCGCGTAGATCGCCGTCCTCTCGAACGACGGCTTTGACGACGACCCGTCCCTCCCATCGATTCATCCGTGCCGCCAGGGGGTATTGATTGACTTCCTGTACGCGGCTCCACAGTTCCTTGGCCAGCCAGCCATAATCCGATTTCTTGGCCTTGTCCGAACCGGCCTGAGGCGCAGACGGCGCGGGGGCGGGAGGCAGCGCCGCGACCTGTGTCGACGCCTGTGCCTGTGCAGTGGAAGCCGCTGGTTCTGATGCCGTAGCGGGAGGTGACGCAGGGGCCGAGTGCTGCGGGGTTGGCGCAGTCTGTACGTGCTGACGGTGATCGGGTGTCGGAGGCGCCGGCGCCTGTTTTGCCGCAGACTGCGAGTCCACATTCGACGAGGCGGCCTGGGCCTGGTGCGGTGTCGGAGTCGCCGAGGCCACGGCCGCTTGATCCTGCGCGGGCACGGGCGGGAGAGGAGGCGGCAAAACCTGATGGTCCATCTGCGAGGACGGCTCGCTCTTCTCGTGTGCAGCCGGCCTCGGGCTTTCTCGGAGAGGCGGCTTGTCCTGAACGGCCGCTTCCTGAGGTTTGGCCGTCGGTTGAACCGGTTGAGGCAGAGGGGGAGACGGCACGCGTTCCAACTGGGCCGGTGGAGTAGGCACGGGCCTGGCTTCGGTCAGGACAGGGGGCGACGGCGGAGGTGGGACACTGGCCGCCGGCGTTGGATTGGCCGGCGTCGGTCGCGCAGCCGGTGCCGTGGCCCGTACGGGCTGTGCGGCAGATGGCGTGGCATGAGCCGCAGACCTTGCCGAAACGGCCGGTTGCACGAAGGCCACGTCCCATCGAAACACCTCGCGCTCGCGCGGCAGGTGCAAACTGGTCGTCATCCACAAGGCGCCGGACACCAGCAGCCCGTGGACCAGCAGGGAGAGCAGCCAGCCGCCCGCGTAGAAGTGATCGCTGTTCGCGCAACCGGAATTCGGAGCCGTCACGACCGGATCACCTCCAAGCTGACTTGCTGAAAGCCCATGCCCCGTACCTCGTCCACCACCGACACGAACCGTTCCAGCAGCGTCACCTTGTCCGCACGGACGACGACGAAGGACTCGCGCGGGTGTCCGGCCAGGGCCGGCTGGAGCCCTCCGTCCGGAACGGCCCGGTCGTTGACGAACAGGGCTCCCTCCGCGGTCAGCGTGATCACCAGCGGCGCGTCTTTCCGATCGCTCACTTCCTTCGCCTTGGGCAGGTTCACCGGAATCTGTCCGGTGGAAATGAAGGTGGCTGTCGTGAGCACGATCACCAGCAGCACCAGCATGACGTCGACCAAGGGAATGACGTTGATCTGGTCGAGTTCACGATCCATGGCGGGCCTTGTACTGGGTAAGCAGTTCCGCCACGCGGCGCCGCAAGACGTTGTTCATGACCACGCAGGGAATGGCCACGAGCAGCCCCACGGCGGTGGCCTTCAGGGCGAGGCTCAAGCCGAGCATGATCGTGTTGACGGCCATCGTGCCCGCCGTGCCCATCGTGTGAAACGTCAGCATGATGCCGAGCACGGTCCCGAGCAGGCCGATGTAGGGCGCATTGGCGGCCACGGTGCCGATGACGACCAGCCGTTTCGTCAGCGCGATTTCGAAGAGGTGTTGGTTGGGAAACTGGGCGGGATCGACGCGGCGATAGTAGAGCCAGCGCTCGATCGCCACGGCAACGGACCAGACGCTGAGGGCCAGCAGCAGACCGATGATGCCGTAGTCCACGGTTTCTTTCAGCGCGTCCATGAGCGATCTCTCCGGTGTCCGGCGCGGTGTCGTGCCGGGCGAGGCTTTGTCCTACCACACTCCCGCCGAGGGAGTCTATGACGCCAGGGGAAAGAGCACCGTGTGGGTCGCGACGATCGTGAGCGCCACCGGCGTGCCGTCCGGAATCACGGTCGTCGAGCCTTCGCTGCTGTGCAGCACGTCGCCGGAGGGCAGTTGGACCGTATAGAGGTTTTCCGAGCCTCGAAACTGGCGCGAGAGGATGCGGGCCGGCCCGGCCTCGTTCGGCGCGATGCGGACGTCGTCGGGACGGATCATCACGACGACCTTGCTGCCGTCGGGTAAGGCTTCCGGGTTGGGGAAGGGGCCGATGTCGGTGCGCACCTTGCCGGATTCGACGACGCCGGGGACGAAGTCCGCTTGCCCGACGAAGTCCGCGACGAAGGGCGTGGCCGGCATGTGATAGATCGCTTCCGGGGTGTCCCATTGCTCCAGCCGGCCGTTGTTCAAGACGGCGATGCGGTCGGCCATGGCGAAGGCTTCCTCGTGGTCGTGCGTCACAAGGATGGCGGTGGTGTTGGTGCGATGGAGCAACAGGTGGAGCTCTTCGCGCATGCGCGCCGTCATGTCGGGATCGAGGTTGCTGAAGGGTTCGTCCAACAGGAGCACCACGGGCTTGGGCGCCAGGGCCCGCGCCAAGGCGACGCGTTGCTGCTGGCCGCCCGAGAGCTCGTGGGGATAGCGGTCGCGGAACGCGGCCAATCCCGTCAGTGTCAGCAGATCCTCGACCCGGGCCGCTTGCTCGGTGTCGGGCAGGTCGCGCAACCCGAAGGCTACGTTGGCGGCGACGGTCAAGTGCGGGAACAGGGCATAGTCCTGAAAGACCATGCCCACGCGCCGCTCTTCTGTCGGCAGGAGGCGGTCCGCCGCCGACACAATTCGCCCGGCCAAGAGGATCTCGCCGGACGAGAGGGGCTCGAAGCCGGCGACGGCGCGCAGTGTCGTGGTTTTGCCGCAGCCGGACGGCCCAAGCAGGCAGACGATCTCGCCCTCGTGGACCGTGAAGGACAGATCGGCGACGGCCGGCCGGCCCGATCCGTAGGCGCAGGAAACGCGGCGGAGTTCCAACACCGTCGGGCGGAACGCCTTGCCGGCTCGCCCCTCGCTCTCCCGCGCTTGTTGTCCGATCGACATCAGGCCGCCCGTTCCCGCGCCACGAGCAAATAGACCGCCGGCATCGTCATCAAGACGATGAGCAAAGCGGACGGCGCCGCCAGTCGATAGAGTTCTTCGCTCGCCTCCAGCCACACCCGCACCGCCAGCGTGTCGAATCCCACCGGCCGCAACAGCAGCGTCGCCGGCAGTTCCTTGACGCATTGGACAAACACCAGGATCCACGCGGCCAGAAATCCGTTTTTCACCAAGGGCAAGGTAATTGCGTGAAAACTGTGCCAGGCTCCGGCACCGAGGCTGCGCGCCGCTTCTTCTAAATTCGGGGTGATCTGCTTGAGCGCCGGCTCCAGGCTTTGCAGCCCGGCGGGCAGGAAATGGATGACGTAGGCCAGGATGAGCACGACGATCGTGGCATGCCAGAAGGGGGCCAGGGTCGTGACCAGTACCAACAGCGCCAGCGCGCCGACGGGACCCGGCAAGACATAGCCCGCATAGGCCGCCTGGACGCACACCACGTTCACGCGCGTGGGCCATCGGCTGGCCATGTACGCGAGAGGGGCGCCGGCCACCAGGGCCAGGGTCGCGGCCAGGGCCGAGAGAACAGCGCTGTTCCAGAGGTAGCCGGCGAAGCGGCCGTCCAGCGCCCCTTCGGCCACAGCGTCCACACTCCACACCGACAGGACGGCGACCGGCAAGGCGAACGACGCGGCGAACACGGTGCCGAGATACCCCGTGGCGGCGAGTGCCTGCCGGGGGGCCAGGCGGCGCCGGGCCACGGTCCGATAGCGGCCGGTCGTTTGGTAAAACCGGCAGCGTGTCCGGAACCACTGTTCGGCGACGAGAAACAACAGAGTCGATCCCACCAGCAGCAGGCTCAACGCCGCAGCTGCAGCATGGTCGAACCGGCCGGTGATCTGCTGATAGACCGCATAGGTGAAGGTTTGATAACGGAGGATGGACACGGCGCCGAAATCCGAGACGACGTAAAGCAAGACCAAGGACAGGCCGGCGACCATCGCGGGTCGCATCAACGGCAGGATCACGCCGCGCCAGCGTTGCAGGCGCGACACGCCGCACGCGCGTGCGACCTCTTCGAATGAAGCGTTGAAGCCGAGCAGGGCCGAACGGGCCAAGAGGTACACGAACGGAAAGGTATCGAGCGTCATGACCCACGTGGCGCCCCAAAAACTGTGGGGCGACGGCAGGCTGCTGTCTGGGCTGGTCAGGGCCTGCCAGGCCTGTTCCGCCGGTCCTCCCGCGCCGAGGACGGAGGCATAAACATAGGCCAGCACGTAGGTGGGAATGGCCAAGGGCAGAACGAGAGCCCATTCCCAGAATCGCCGGCCCGGGAACTCGTAGCGCACGACGAGCCAGGCGATCGACAGACCCAGGACCACCGTGCCGATCGCCACGCCGGCCGCCAGGGCGCCGGTGTTCGCCAGCAGTTCGGGAATGCGCGTGGCCCAGAGTCGTTGCCAGACGGTGCCGCCGGCCGAGGCCGCCAGGTAGACGATAAAGAGAAGGGGCAGCAGGAGCAGGCCGGTGAGGCCGAACGTAAGGCCGGCCAAAAGGGGAGGCGGCGCGTGCCTGGTGATCGAGGTCATGATCGTCAGCGCAGGCCGACCTGTTCGATCAGCGACATGGTCGGTTCGCGCAGGGGGCCGAGTTGGGAGAGGGGCACGGCGGCGATGCGCATGGTCTCGCGCTTGGGCAGGGCCGGATCGGCGGCGACCTGCGGATTCAGGGGATATTCTTTGTTCTGGTCCGCGAAGACCCTTTGCCCGTCCGGCGAGGCCAAATAGGCCACCAGACGTTTGGCGGCGTCGGCGTGCTTGGCCGACTTGATCACCGCCACCCCGGCCGCATTTATGATCGCCCCCATGTCTTGCGGGCCTTGGTCCAGGATCAGCGGGGCGATCGGCGCGCCGGGGTTGGCGTCGAGGTGGCGGTAAATGTAGTAGTGGTTGACCAGGCCCATCGCGACCTGTCCCTTGGCGACGGCCTCCACGATCTGGGAACTCTTTCCATACACGAAGGTCCCGGCGTTGACTTTCAGCCCTTCCAGAAATTTCTGTGTCCGCTTGTCTCCATGGATGGATTTGATGACCGACACCCCGGCCTGCAAATATTCGCTGCCGGCGTTGGGAATGGCAATCTTGCCTTTCCACTTGCGGTCCGCCAGGTCGAGGATCGAGCCCACATCACCGGGTTTGAGCAACGAGGTGTTGTAGACCACGACCCACAATCGGCCGGACAGGCCGATCCAGCTGTTGTCGGCGGCACGGAACGAGGCGGGCACGTTCGGCGCCACATCCTTGGGATCGAGCGGGGCGAGCAGGCCCAGTTCTCGCGCGTGGTCGAGGCTTCCGGCATCGTTCGTGATCAGCACGTCGGCGGGCGTGCGGCTTCCTTCCGCTTCCAACCGGTTGATCAACTCGGTCGAGCCGGAGGTCAAGAGATCGACCGGCGTGCCGGTTTTGGCCTCGAAGGCGTCGAGAACCGGTTTGATCAGCCGTTCGGCCCGGCCGGAGTATACGACCAGACGCTCGGCGGCCTGGCTCGAGACCGGGGTCAGGGCCGTCCATAGGGTCAGCAGGCTGAGGACGAGGACGGCGGGCCGGCAAGCCGCAGCATGAAATTGAAATTGATTCATGATCTCAAAAAAGTACCAAAGAAAATGCGGTCCGTCAATGGCGGCAGGCGGCACACTGGCCGTAGAGCTCGAGCTTGTGGGTTTTGATCGTGAAGCCGTTGCGGTGGGCGACTTCTTCCTGGAGCCGTTCGATGTCGCAGTTTTCGAATTCCACGATCTTGCCGCAGTCGGTGCAGATGAGGTGGTCGTGATGGCCCTTGTGGGTGATGTTGTCGTATTGCGTCTGCGTGCCGAAGTGGCGGGCCTGGGCCAAGCCGGCCTCGCAGAAGAGGTTCAGCGTCCGGTAGATCGTCGCCAGGCCGAAGTGCACGGCCTTTTTGTTCAACAGCAGGTGCATCTGCTCGGCCGTGACGTGCTCCATTTTGAGGAAGACCGTCAAGATCGCTTCGCGTTGGCGCGTCAGCTTGAGGTGATGCTTGGCGAGGTGGTCTTTGAGTACGGCGATTTCCTTCTGGTCTTTGGCCATGGCCTCCGATGCTCCGAGAAACGGGAGCCATTCAACACTAAAGCGGGAGGATGGGTCAAGCCGGCCGTGCGTCCGTTGACGACAGTGAAAGTCGGACGCTATAGTGGCGCCCTTCCGAACGAGCGACGTCCATGCGTCAAGCCCACCACATGACGATCGATCGGGCCTTGCTGATCTGGCTTCTCCGCCTGGCGGAGCCGCATGGCCTCATGAGCGACGTCAAACTGCAGCAGTTGGCGTTTCTGGCCGAACTGCAGATGTTCGCCAAGGGATTCAGGGGCCTGCACTACGAATTCTTCCGCTTCGCCTACGGCGCCTTCAGCAAGGAGCTGGACAACGATCTCTTGGCCCTGCGCCGACGGGAACGGATCGAAAATTTCAGCCCCTCCGACAAGGCGGAGGAGGTGCTGGCGATCCTGGAGCAGGGCGTGAAGGGCGTGGAGGCCAACGAGAAGGTCGCGGAGATTCTCGCGGCCGTCGTAAGCGCCTACGGGCCGAAGGACAGCGGGCAGATCACGCAGTCGGTCGAGGCGGTGGAAATCACGACCGCCGGCGATGTGCCGGTCACGTTGCCGATCCGCGACATCTCCTTCCACACGACACTGCTGGTGCCGCACCGCATCGAGGTGCAGGGCGAGTTCACGCTGGCGCCGGCCGTTTTGGCCCGTTTGAATACGGCCTTGGGCTATTGACGGACGTCAGAGCCGGTACAACTCGCCGTATTTCCGTTCGAGATACGCCAAAAAGGGTTCGGGGCTGAGGGTCTGGCCGGTTACGCGCCGGGCCAAGTGGTCCACGGTGAAGGTCCGTCCCCACCGGTGAATCTTTTGATTGAGCCACTTGGTCAGGACCGTGAGCCGCCCCGCTTCGATCTCGGCCTCCAGGTTCGGCAGTTCCAGCTTGGCTTGGTCGTAAAACTGCACGGCGTAGAGGTTCCCGAGCGTGTAGGTCGGGAAGTACCCGATGGCGCCGAGCGACCAATGGACGTCTTGCAGGACGCCGTCGGCGTCCCGTTCAGGGCGGATGCCGAGGTAGTCGCGCATCTTCTCGTTCCAGAGAGCCGGCAGCTCCTGCACGTCGGCGCGACCTTCGATCAGCTCCCGCTCGATCTCGTAGCGCAGCATGATATGGAGATTGTAAGTCAATTCGTCGGCTTCCACGCGGATCAGCGACGGGGTCACCCGATTGATCGCCGCGTAGAAGGTCTCGATGCTCACGGCGCCGAGCTGGTCGGGGAAGACCCGCTGGAGCATCGGATAGAAACAGCGCCAGAAGGGGCGCGAGCGTCCGACGCAGTTTTCCCACAAGCGGGACTGGCTTTCGTGGAGCCCGAGCGAGAGGGCTTCGCCCAGGGGCGTCCCGAAGCGGGCCGGATCGAGCCCCTGGTCGTAGAGGGCATGGCCGCCCTCGTGAATGCAGCCGAAGAGGCAGGCCGGCAACTCCTGCTCGTAGACCCTTGTCGTCACGCGGACGTCGGTCGGGTGGAAGGAGGTCGTGAAGGGATGGGCCGAGAGGTCCAAGCGGCCCCGCTCGAAGTCGTAGCCCATCGCCGTCAACACCAGGCGGCCGAACTCGATCTGCTGGTCCCGGTCGTAGCGGCGGGAGAGGCAGGCCGTGTCGAGGGCGACCGGCGAGGCCTGCACGCGCCGGAGCAACGGCACCAGACGGTCTTTCAGGGCGGTGAATAGGGGAGCGAGGGCGGCCGTCGTCAGACCCGGTTCGTAGGAATCGAGCAGCGCGTCGTACGGAGAATCCTCGTAGCCTCGGTACTGCGCTTCCTCCCGTTTGAGCGTAATCAGTTTGCGGAGGTTGGGCAAAAACAGGGCGAAGTCGTCGGTCCGCTTCGCCTCCGTCCACACTTGCTGCGCGAGCGAGCATTCGCGTCCCAGGGTGCGGACGAAATCCGACGGCAGTTTCTTCGCCCGGCTGAAGTCCCGCCAAACTTCGCGCAGCAGCGCCAGCGCCGTCTCGTCCCAGGGATCGCCGGGCGTCTCGCGCGAGGCGCCCGTCGCCGGATCCACCCAACGGGCCAGGAGGTCGGCCATGTCGGGCGCCGTCAGTTTGTCGTGCGCCAAGCCTTGCAGGGTCGCCAACTGGTCGGCTCGGGCCTGGCCGCCGCCGGCCGGCATGTAGGTTTCCTGGTCCCAGGACAAGAGCGAGGCCGCGCTCGCGAGATGCTGGATTTCCAACAAGCGGGTCGTGAGCGGTTCGAGGGTGGCGAGGGTTTTCATCGTGTCCTGATGTATGATGGGCGGCCAGTGTACGCAACCGGTCGGCCGATTTGCAATTTGCAGGAGACGCACCCATGACGCAACTGGTCCCGCCCGCGATCGACGCCTATGCCGAAGCCCATTCATGGCCCGAATCCGACCTCTGTCGGCGGCTGAGGGAAGAAACCTACCGAACGATGGAGCACGCCGGCATGCTGGTGGGGCCGCTCGAAGGGGCGTGCTTGAAAATGATGACGCAGCTCGTGCGGGCCAAACGGGTGCTGGAGATCGGCATGTTCACGGGCTATAGCGCCCTGTGCTTCGCCGAAGCCTTGCCGGACGACGGCCGCGTCGTCACCTGCGAGATCGACGAAGTCTCCGCGGCGGTGGCCCGGCGTTATGTGGCCCAAAGTCCGGTCGGGCGGAAAATCGAGATTTGCATGGGGCCGGCGCTCGATACGCTCGCGACCCTGCCCGGCCCCTTCGATCTCGTTTTCATCGACGCCGACAAGGTCAATTATCCCCGCTACTACGAATGGGCCGTGGACCGTCTGGCGCCGGCCGGGGCGATTTTAATCGACAACGTGCTCTGGGACGGCGAGGTGCTGCGGGAGCCGCCGCCGGACGAACGGACGGCCGCCATCCGAGCGGTGAACGACCGCGTCGCGCACGATCCGCGCGTGTCCTGCGCGCTGCTGACGATCCGCGACGGCCTGCTCGTCGTCACGAAACGGCGAGCCTAGCCGTCTCTTGACGGCCCGCGCGTCGGCTGCTATAGGCCCCGTCCACGCCATGCTTGGAAGGATCGCATGACCCGGTCGTCCGAAGTGTCGGCCTTCTCGGCGCTCGTCGCCGCGGCGGTCATTTGGGGTGGATCGGTCGTCGGGCAGAAATGGGCCTTGACCTCTTTTTCCGCGGTCGAAGCCTCGGTCCTACGCGGCCTAGGCGCCTTGGCGATCCTGGTACCCTGGTGGTGGTGGAAGGAGCGGGCTGCGACGACGTGGACGGGGCGCGATCTGGCCGTGCTGGGCGTCCTCGGGCTGGGCGTCCTCGGCAACCACTTGCTGACCTTCTTCGGCTTGCGCTACATCGGCGCGGGCGTGGCCGGCGTCATCATCGGCGCCAGCCCGGTCATCACGGCCCTCTTGTCCTCCCTGATGATTCGCGATGTACCCTTCCGCGCGGTGGCCGCCGGGTGCGGGGTGTCCTTCGCCGGCGTCGTGCTGGTCTCCGGGATCGGCACAGGCGGGGCGGCCGGCACCGATCCGCTGATCGGCGGGCTGCTGGTGTTGGCCGGCGTCGTGTCCTGGTCCCTCTATTCGATCGGCGGCCGGCGGATCATGGAACGGCTTTCCCCCCTCACGGTGAACTGGACGACGCTGGCCGTGTCCATCGTGCTTCAAGTGCCGCTGCTCGGCACCGACCGGAAGATGCAAACCGCCGGCATCGGGTCCGTCGAGCCGTCGGCCTGGCTGGCGCTTGCCTACCTCGTCCTCTTCGCCACGGCCATCGCCCAGCAAGCCTGGCTCTTCGGCGTCCAGGGCATCGGACCGGCCCGCGCCGGGGTCTTTCTCAACCTGATTCCGGTGTCGGCGCTCGCCCTGTCCGGCATGGTGTTGGGCGAGGCCATCGGCGGGCGGGAGGTGGCCGGCATCGCGATGATTTTGACGGGCGTGTGGCTGGTCAATCGGCGATCGTCTGGGCGCCGATCTACGTAAACGAGAAAGCCGTCAATCGCTTTGACCTGCCTGCCCCGGCCTGTTAATATCCCCCGGCTTTGTCGGGGAGGGGCTGGTGCCGATCCTCGTAATCGACGATTCCGCCGACCAGCGGGCGCTGGTCGGAACCTTCTTGCAGGCCGGCGGCTACGCCCCCGTCTTGATGGCCGAGTCCGCGCCGGATGCGTTCAAGTATCCCGCCGTCAAGGATCCGGCCAGCACGGACCCGAAGATCGATCTCATCCTCCTCGACATCGATATGCCGCAGATCGACGGCATCGAAAGCTGCCGGCAAATCAAGGGCATTCCTCACCTGAAAGACATTCCGATCGTCATGGTGACGGGACGCACCGATACGGACTCGCTGGCCGCCGCCTTCGAGGTGGGCGCGGTCGATTACATCACCAAGCCCGTCAAAAAGGCGGAGCTGCTGGCGCGGGTCCGGTCGGTGCTGCGGTTGCAGCAGGAAATCGCGCAGCGTACCGCTCACGAACGCGCGCTCGAGCGGCGGACGCGCGAGCTGGAGGCGGCGCTCCACGAAGTGACGGCCCTGCGGGGCTGCTTGCCGATGTGTCCCGCCTGCCGCAAGGTGCGGGACGACGGCGGGTTGTGGAACCAAGTCGAGGTCTACCTGACCAAGCATGGGCAGGTCGAGCTCGAGTCCAGCCTCTGCCCGGACTGTTCGTTACGATTGGGCAAGAAGGCGGGGATGGTCGAACCGAAGGCGCGGCCTGTTCCCACGTTGTTCCAACGGGTGGAAGCGGCGTGGCGGGCCAATCGCGCCTTTTATGGCACCCTCGTCCTCACGATCCTGCTCGGCCTGGTCCTGATCGTGGCCGCGAAGGAACTGTGGAAGATGTTCGGCCCGCCTCCCGCGCAGAATGCCGCACAGCCGCGATAACGGAGGCACTGTGACCGAGGGATTGTCGAAGGCAGCGAGGCTGGGTGGAGTGTCGTGATGGTCGACGAACGACGCGAGGCCTCGTTGCGCCCGACGACCGACACGCGCATCTTAGCCGTGGACGATTCCGGCGAGGCCCGCGCGCAGCTCCGGGCCTTGCTGGCCGCCGCCGGATACGCGCATGTGGACGAAGCGGATTCAGCCGAGGCCGCCTTTCGCCACCTCGGCATGGAAGGGGAAGGCCAAGCGGGGCCGCGGCCGGACCTGATCGTGATGGACTTTATGATGGGCCGCATCAACGGCATCGAAGCGGTCCGGCGGATCAAAGCGGTCGAGGCCTTGCGCGATATTCCTATCGTTATGGTCACGGCGCGGGACGAAAAAGAACTTCTGAAGGCCGGCTTCGCTGCGGGGGTGACCGATTACGTGGCCAAGCCCTATTACAAAGTCGAACTCTTCGCGCGTATCAACTCGGCTCTGTCGCTGAAACAGGAGCGGGATGGCCGCAAGCAGGCGGAAGAAGAGCTGATCAAGGCCAATCATCAGTTGGAGCGATTGAACCGGGAATTGCAGTCGGCCGTCGCGGCCGCCAAGGCTTCTGTGACGGACCTGGCCCATTGCCGGTCTTGCCACCGGGTCAAAGCTGCCGGGCAGCCCTGGACCACGCTGGAAACCTTTTGGGCGACGCAGTTTTTTGCCGCATTGAAGGGCGACGTGTGCCCGACGTGCCGGGAGAAGCGGGGATGAGACGGAGGCGCGTCGCGCGGCGGCCATGAGCATCCTCGTCGTCGACGATTCCCGCGAGAGCCGGGAACTGCTCGCCACGCTGCTCGGCGGATTTGAAGGGCAGCGGGTCCGCGCCGCTGCCTCCGCCCAAGAGGGGCTGGCGGTCATGGAAGGTGAGGACCAGGCAGCGGGCACAGCCGATCCGGTCGATCTCGTGCTCCTGGACGTGGCCATGCCGGACATGGACGGCATCGAGACCTGCCAACGCATCAAGTTAAGCGAGCGGGGGCAGGATGTCCCGGTGCTGATGGTGACGGCTGAGGATGATGTGAGCTGCCTGCGGCGAGCCTTTGCCGCCGGGGCGATGGACTACATCACCAAGCCGTTCGACAAGCTGGAACTGCTCACGCGAGTGCGGGCGGCGCTCCGGCTCAAAGGCGAGATGGACCGCCGCCGGCAACGGGAAGCCGAGTTGCTGGAAGCCAACCGCGAACTGGATCGCATCAACCGGACTTTGCAGGACGCCTTGTCGGAGATCAAAGTGTTGCGCGGGTTGCTGCCGATCTGCGCCTCCTGCAAAAAAATTCGGGACGACGCCGGACAGTGGAAAGCGCTCGAAGTCTATATCCAAGACCGCTCGGAGGCCACCTTCACGCACGGCATTTGTCCGGCCTGCGCGGCGCGCGATTTTCCCGGTCTCTGACGCAGGAGGTGAGATCACGACATGCCCATTCTCGTCATCGACGATTCATCGGATGCCCGGCAGCAGATCGCCGCCTTGCTGGCCACCGCCGGCCACAGGGCGATCGTGCAGGCCGACTCGGCCACCGCGGCCTTCCGCCTGCTCGGCGTGGACCAGCCGGCGGAGCAGCCCCGTTCCATCGACGTGATTCTGCTGGACGTCGTCATGCCGGAGATGGACGGCATCGAAACCTGCCGCCGCATCAAGGCCTCGGCGGCGCACAAGGACATCCCCATTATCATGGTCACCGTGCGGGACGAAATCGAGAGCCTCAAGGCGGCCTTTGCCGCCGGGGCCATCGACTACATCGCCAAGCCCTACGACAAGGTGGAGTTGGTGACCCGCGTCGCGGCTATGTTGTCGCTCAAGCGGGAGATGGACCGGCGCAAACAGCGCGAGGCAGAACTCCAAGCGGCCAACCAGGAATTGGCGCTCGCGCTCAAAGAGAACAAGATTCTCCGCAAGTTCCTGCCCATCTGCGCCGCGTGCAAGAAGATTCGCAACGACGAGGGTTTCTGGCAGCAGATCGAGTCCTATTTGCGCGAGTACTCGGGCACGGAGTTCAGCCACAGCCTCTGCGAGGATTGCGCGAAGCGCTATTTCGCGTCTCCGCCCAAACCGCAAGGCCCGGCCAGCGCCTAAAGGGGGACGTTGCAGCATGAGCCAACGGGACGAGCGGATGCTGAGGTGGCAAGTCGGCGCGGGACTGGCCGCGATCGGGCTGGTGGTGGTCCTGATCGGGTGGGTGTCCTATCGCCAGTTGCAGGCCTTCGTTGGCGCGGCGGAACGTATCGACCGGGTGCACGACGTCGTCGAGCGGCTGGAGATCGTCGTCTCGTTGATGACGGACGTGGAAACGGGGCAGCGGGGGTTTCTGCTCACCGGCAAAGACGAGTTCTTGGAACCCTATGACACGGCGAAGCAACAACTGGCCGGCACGCTGGCCGAGTTGGAGGCCCTGACTACGGGTCAATTGTCACATCAGCAGAGCCTCACCGCGCTTCGAATAGAGATCGACGAACGAGTCGGTTTTGCCGAAACCACGGTCGGCATCAGGAGACGACAGGGCTTCGAAGCGGCCCAAGGCATGATCATGAGCGGGCAAGGCAAGCGGCTCATGGACCATATCCGCGATGTGGTCGGAACGATGGAACGGGAGGAGCGGCAAGCCCTTGTCGAGGCCAAACGGACAATGGCGGACAGCACGCGGTCGATCCTCCAGGTCTTTTTCGTCGGCACGGCGGTCAACGGACTCATTCTGGGCGGCGTCTTTTGGGCCATCGGCCGCGAAATGAAACGCCGCCGGCTGGGGGAACACCGACTCGCCGAGTTGGGAGCCACGCAGCAGGTCATTCTCGACGGCGCAAATTTGTCGATCATTTCGACGGCCCCCGACGGCACCATCAGAACCTTCAATCGTGCGGCCGAACGGTTGTTGCAGTACCGTGCGGAAGAAGTCGTCGGCAAGGTGTCGCCGGCGATCATTCACGATCCGCACGAAGTGGCGGCTCGCGCGGAAGTCTTGTCCAAGGAACTCCGGCGTCCGGTCGCCCCGGGGTTCGAGGCGTTTGTGGCCAAGGCGGCGCAATTGGGGACGGCGGACGAAAACGAATGGACCTACATCCGTAAAGACGGGACACGATTTCCTGTCCTGCTGTCGGTCACGGCGTTGCGCGATGCGGAGGGGCACATCACGGGCTATTTGGGTCTGGCCGCCGACATCTCGGAACGGAAAAAGCTGGAAACCGAGAAGGTCCGTGCCGCGAAAGACCGGCTGCTCCTGCTGGAGTCGGTCGACGAGGGCATCTACGGCATCGATCTCAGCGGCACCTGCACGTTCATCAATTCGGCCGGGGCCGCCATGCTGGGCTATGAGCCGGCGGAAGTGGTGGGCAACAATGTCCACGGCTTGGTCCATTATCGTCATGCGGACGGGCGCTCCTATCCGGCGACCGACTGCCCGATTTACAAGGCGTTCCAAGCCGGCGCCTGCGCGCACGTCGATACGGAAGTGTTCTGGCGCAAAGACGGCACGTCGTTTCCCGTCGAGTATAGCTCGCACAGGATCGTCGAAGGCGGAACGATCGTCGGCGCCGTGGTGAACTTCGCGGACATCACGGAGCGACGCCGTGCCGAGCGGCTCGCGAGCGAGCGGGCGCGCTTGTCGGACTTTTCCTCCGCCGTCAGCCTGGCCTTGAATCGCGACGCCGCCATCCCTGTGCTCTTGCAACAGACGACCGACGCGTTGACGCTCTATCTGAATGCCGCCTTTGCCAGGATTTGGGTGCTTGGCCCCGGCGATCTCTGCGCCGCCTGCCACAAGGCGACCTGGTGCCAGAACCGGACCGAATGCCTCCATCTCCAAGCCAGCTCGGGTCTCTCGACGAATCTCGACGGCGAATTTCGGCGCGTGCCGCTCGGCGCCCTGAAAATCGGCCGGATCGCCCGGGGCTGGGGCGCCATGTCGACGAACGACGTGCTCAACGACGACCGGCTGCCCAACAAACCATGGATGAGAGATAACGGGTTGCGATCGTTCGCCGGTTTCCCCCTGACGGTCGAAGGGCGTGTTTACGGGGTGTTGGCCCTGTTCGGACGCGAACCGTTTTCCGACGAGGCGGTCCAGACGCTCGGCTTCGTATGCAACAGCGTCGCCGCCGCCATCGCGCGCAAGCAGGCGGCGGACCGGTTGGCGGAGAGCGAGAGCCGCACCCGCGCCATCGTGGACCATGCGGTGGACGGCATCGTCACCATCGACGAGCGCGGCCGCATCGAGTCGTTCAATCCCGCCGCGGCGCGGATGTTCGGCCATGCCCCGGAAGACATGATCGGCTTGAACGTGAGCCGGCTCATGCCGGAGCCCTATGCAAGCGAACACGATGGATACCTCCGCCGCTATCTGGATACGGGGCAGGCAAAGATTATCGGCGTTGGGCGGGAAGTGATCGGCCGACGGAAAGATGGCAGCGAATTTCCGCTGGATCTCTCGATCAGCGAAGTGCGGCTCGCGAACCGGCGCCTCTTCACGGGATTGATGCGGGATGTTACGGCCCGCAAACAGGCCGACGCGGCGCTGAGGCAGGCCAAGGAGGCGGCGGAGGCCGCCAACCAGGCCAAGAGCGAGTTCCTTGCCAGCATGAGCCACGAAATCCGCACGCCGATGAACGCCATCATCGGCATGGCCGATCTGTTGCTGGAAAGTCCCCTCACGCCGGAACAGACGGAATATGTCCGCATTTTCCAGCGGGCCGGCGGCACGCTCATGGGCCTCATCAACGACATTTTGGACCTGTCGAAAGTGGAGGCCGGCCATCTGAATCTGGAGCAGATCGATTTCGACTTGCAGGAGGCGGTGGATACGGCGGCGGAAATCGTCGCGGTGCGGGCGCACGAAAAAGGCCTGGAACTGGCCTGCCGAGTGGCGCCGGACGTGCCGCGGTATGCGATCGGCGACCCGACCAGGCTGCGGCAGGTGCTCGTGAACTTGATGGGCAACGCAGTAAAATTCACCGAGAAGGGCGAGGTGGTGCTCACGGTCGAACGGGAGCCGGGCCGTTCCGAGCCGGGCTGCCTGCGCTGCTCCGTGCGCGACACAGGTATCGGCATTCCCAAGGACAAGCTGGAATCGGTCTTCGAACGGTTCACGCAAGCCGACACCTCCACGACGCGCAAGTACGGGGGGACCGGCCTGGGCTTGGCCATTTCGAAACGGCTGGTGGAGCTAATGGGCGGCCGCATCTGGGTGGAGAGCGAACCGGGCCAGGGCAGCACCTTTCGGTTCACCGTGAACCTGGGTGTCTCCCTGGCGCCGCCGCAGGCGGAAATGCCGATCTCCCCGGAGGCCTTCAAGGGGTTGAGGATCCTGGTTGTCGACGACAACCAAACGAACCGGCTCATCTTGCGCGAGACGTTGGTCGGCTACGGGGTCCAGATCGGAGAAGCCGCCGATGGACTCGAAGGCTTGGCGCGGGTGCAGGAAGCCAAGGATCGGGGGGAGCCCTATCATCTGTTGCTGCTGGATCGCCGGATGCCGGAGCTCGACGGCTTTCAAATGTTGGAGCGGGCCAAGTGCGCCGACATGCTCAAAAACTCGACGGTAATTATGATCACCTCGGACGCCCGCGGCGGGGACGTGGCGCGGGTGCGCGAGTTGGGCCTGGCGGGCTACATGGTCAAGCCGGTGAAGCGGCAGGAACTGCTGCGGACGATGGCAACGGCCATGTCGCGGCTTGCCGCGCCTGCGCCGGCTGCCGTGGTGCCGCCCTCGCTGGCCACTCCCGCGGCGCCGGCCGGCGCCGGCCTGTCCATTCTCGTCGTGGAAGATTCGCCGGACAATCGCACCCTGGTCCAGGCCTATTTGAAGCAAACGCCGCATCGCCTGACCTTCGCCGAGAACGGCCAGCTCGGCGTCGAGGCCTTCCAGGCCGGCCGGTTCGACGTTGTGTTCATGGATGTGCAGATGCCCGTCATGGACGGACACAGCGCGACGCGGGCCATCCGGGCCTGGGAGGCGTCGCAAGGGCAGGCGCGAACCCCGGTGATCGCCTTGACGGCGAACGCCATGCCGGAAGAAATCCACAAGAGTCTCGACGCGGGATGCACGGCGCATCTTACCAAACCGATCAAAAAGGCCGGCTTGCTGGCCGCGATCGAGGAATATACGAAAGGACGGACGGCCTGATATGGCACAGGAGAAAATCATCGTCCGCGGCGATGCGGACTTGCGGGACCTCATTCCGGTGTTTTTGGCCAATCGCCGCGACGACGTGGGGCGGTTGCGCCAGGCCCTCGAGCAGGCGGACGACCAGACCGTCAAGACGCTGGCCCACCGTATGAAAGGCGAGGGCGGCGGCTACGGGTTCGACGGCATCAGCACCATCGGCGCGGCGATGGAAACGGCCATCAAGGGGGACGACCGCGCGCGCGTCCGGTCCCTCGTGGACGACTTGGCGGACTATCTGGACCGCGTCGAAGTCGTCTTCGATTAACCGAAGGAGGGACCATGCTCGACGAGTTCAAGACCTTCGCGCTACGGGGCAACGTCATGGATATGGCCGTCGGCGTGATCGTCGGCGGCGCGTTCGGCAAGATCGTGTCGTCATTGGTCAGCGACGTGCTGATGCCGCCGATCGGCCTGGTGCTGGGGAGGGTCGATTTTTCCAGTTTGTTCGTGAGCCTCTCCGGGCAATCGTATCCCTCGCTCGCCGCGGCCAAGGCCGCAGGGGCGCCCACGCTCAATTACGGGGTGTTCCTGCAAACCGTCCTGGATTTCGTCATTCTGGCGCTGGCGATCTTTCTGATGGTCAAGCAGATCAACCGTCTGAAGGCCGAACCGGCGTCCGCGCCGGCCGAGCCGACGACCAAGGACTGCGCCTATTGCCTGTCCGCGATTCCGATCAAAGCCACGCGGTGCGCACACTGCACGGCGGATCTGCGGTAATCTGCACGTCCGGCCACATGCCATATCGAAAGGAGCGACCATGAAAAGCATAACGGCAGCGGTGAGTCTCGTGACGATTGGGAGCCTGTTGGCGATCTTCGGCTTCGCATCGGCCGGAACGGTCCAGGAGACGACGCAAGCGGTGGCGGAGGCGCCGGGCAAGGCGGCGGCCAAAGTGCAGGAGAAGAAAGCCGCGGTCAAGGGCAAGATCTCGGAGAAGAAGGCGCAGGTCGAGAAGAAAGTTCAAGACACCAAGGATGCGGTCAAAGCCAAAGTCGATGCGGCGAAAGAGGCCAAGGACAAAGCGACGGGCGCCGTGCAGGAGAAGGTCGATGCGGCCACGGCCACCAAGGAGCAAGCGGCGGGCTCGGTGGATGCCATGAAAAAAGAAGGGGAAGCCATGAAACAGCAGGCCGATGCCCTCAAGAAAGGCCTGTCGGGGTTCTAATGGGCGGACCGACAGAGCAACTGGCCAAGAAAATCGAAGAGGTGACGGAGGCGAACCAAGCCTTCTACGAGGCCTTCGAAGGTTTGGACGTCGGGAAGATGGATCGCGTCTGGGCGCACCGCGACGACGTGAGCTGTATCCATCCCGGCTGGAGCCAGCGTGTGGGCTGGCCGGCGGTGCGGGATTCCTGGGTGTTGATTTTCAACAATACCTTTTCGATGACCTTCGAGCTGGCGGACGTGATGATCCAGGTGGCGGACGACATCGCCTGGGTCATCTGCACGGAGCACATCACGAGCCGTCAGGGGGAAAACAGCCAGCAGAGCCGCGTGCTGGCCACGAACCTCTACGAGCGGCTGGATGAGGGATGGAAAATGATCCATCACCACGGCTCGCCGGTGATGGAATAGACGGAGAAGAGCGTGTCCGTTAGGGCTGTTGAACAGCCCTATTCGTCGGCGGCGAGGGACTTGGCCCACTCGGCCACCACGGCGTCCCGTTGGTCCATCGGCATGGCGCCATATTTGAAGAACATCTGGGTGCCCTTCTTCCGGCGCCAGGTGAGATAGGCCAGGAAATGGTCTTTGCAGAGGGCGCCGGTGCCGGCTGGAGCATAGACTCTGGTCGTGCAGCCGCCGATCGCGCAGGAGTGATCGTTCATACGTCGCGTCTCCGTCGTTGAAAGGACATGATGATGCAGTATGCCGAAGCGGGCGAAGGAAAAGCAACGAGGGGGGCGGGGACACGGCGCGCCGCGCTGCTCGCCCTAACCGGCTGCGTGCTGGCGCTGGGCACGGGCTGCCAAAGCGAGTCGAGGCCGGACCTGCCGCCGAACAGCCCCTTTCAGGAACCGGCCTATGCCCCGGTCGGCGCGCTGGCGCAGGGGGTGGCGGTTGGCGAGGTGACCGACCGGTCCGTGTTGGTCTGGTTTCGGACGAACGGGCCGGCGCAGGTCCAGGTCGAATGGCAGCAGGACGGCGAGGGCACGCAGCCGCAGCGCTCCGCTGCGATCGCGACCAAGGCCGAGCAGGACTTTACCGGCACCATTGCGGTGACAAGCCTCAAGCCGGACACGCGCTATCTGTACAAGGTGTTGACGGCAGGCGCGGACCCCAAGGCCTTGTTCGAAGAACAGGCCTTCGGCCATTTCGTGACGGCCCCCGAACCGGGCGTCTCGAAAGACCTGACGCTCCTCTGGAGCGGCGATCTCGGTGGCCAGCAGAAGTGTCGGGATGCCAAATTCGGCTACCGCATCTTTACGACGATGTTGCTGCACGCGCCGTCGCTCTTCGTCTTTTTAGGAGACACGATCTACGCCGATGACCGGTGTCCGTCGCCGCCCAATGTGCCGGGCAGCGACTTTACGGCGGCGACCTTGGACGAATATCGGACCAAACAACGGTACCAGCGCGGCGATCCCTCGCTGAAACGGTTCCTGGGCTTCGTGCCCACCTACGTCGTGTGGGACGATCACGAAGTGCGGGACAATTTCGCGGGCTCGGCCGATGCCGCCATGCCGGTGGGCCGCAGGGCGCTGTTGGACTATTGGCCTGTGGCGACCCCGGCCCACGATCCTCACCGGCTGTACCGCAGTGTGCGGTGGGGGGCCGACGTCGAGCTGTTCATCCTGGACACCCGGCAATACCGCTCAAAAAATTTCGAGAAGGACGGGCCAAACAAGACCATGCTGGGGCCGGCGCAGAAGGCCTGGTTACTCAACGGACTGGTGTCCACCAAGGCAACCTGGAAGCTCATCGCGACGAGCGTGCCCTTGTCCATTCCCAAACCGGGCAAAGCCGCGAATCCGGGGCAGGACGGCTGGGCGGCCGCCGCGGACGGGACAGGCTTTCAGACCGAATTGCAGAGCATCGTCGATCAGCTCCTGGCGCGGAAGGTGCGGAACGTGGTCTGGCTGGCGGCCGACGTCCATTTCGCCCAGGTCAACGCCTACGATCCGGATGGGGACGGGGCGCCGGATTTTTACGAGGCGATCGCCGGCCCCCTGTCGGCGGCGCCGGGGAAGGCGGTCCCGCCGGTCTCGCCCTTCAAACCCACGACGCTCTATAACGAGGGCGGATTCATGAATTTCGGCAAAGTGACGATCAGCGGCCAAACCCTGCGCCTGGACATTGTCGACGAGCAGGGGGCCAAAAAGTTTTCCACCCAGTTTCAGGCCAGAGGGCGGGAGTAGTTGCAGGCTCCGGCCCCTTGCTTTCTCCGCACCCTCCCGGTTAACGTACGCGGCGTTTCGCGCAGGTCCTAGGTACATTGCTACGAGGAGAAGGAGTCGACTATGGCTGGTGCGTTGACGGTGGAACAGGTGTTCAAGAAGACGGAAGAAGCGGCGCTCGCGGCGACGAGTCAGGACGAGCGGGGGCTGCAAATCGACTATACGGCGCTCAAGGCCAACATCCAGGCGGCGCTGGGAGACCGGAAGGTGGCGCACCTGCACATCAACCGGTATTTGCCCGAAGGCTACGAGGACCAGGGCCGGTTCAACGTCCTGGCGCTCACCGCCGGCCATGTGTTTTACGACATGGTCGTCGGCGACCAATATTTCCGCTACGACATCGTGTCGGTTCAGGCGCTCGACAAGGTGCAGCTCATCGACGCCGTCTGGGAAAACCGCGAGAAGCGCCGTGAAGAACCCTTCATGAGTCTCCGCCTCATGCACGGCGAAGAAGCGCATCTCTTGCTCGCGCTGGACAACGACGAGCGGGCCAGCCTCCTGGCCTTCGCCTCGGCCGTCGCCGCCGCGCGCAATCCGGAACGGTGATCGGACGCCACGCACACCGCAGGGCCTCGTTCCGGGCGGCGGCCTGGCTGGCCCTGGGCCTGGCGGTGGCCATGTCGGCCGACTTGGTCGAAGATGCGATCGAGGCCCTCGAAGCCGTGCAGGCGGCTGCCGACCGAGCGGCAGCCGAGGCCGCTGACGACGTGACCGTTGCTCCCCTGCGGCTGGCCGAGGGAGATTCCCTGGCCCAAGCCGACTCGCCGGCCTTCGTTCATCCTGTCGTGATCGGCGGCCCGTTCGTGGTCGCCGCCGTCGATCTAACCAGGCTTCGGGCGTCCATCCACGGACTGCCTCGTCGCCTCTCCGATCGTTCTTCTTCCGGCTTCCAGCCCCTTCGCATCTGAGACGACCGCTCCGTTTCGACGCCACCCGTCCGTCATCGCGCATCATGGTCTGGGCTCCGGCCGGTGGACCGGAGAACGTCTCGCATGGGAAGAACGATTGTCATATACCTTGTGGCGGCTGCCCTGTCGCTCGGTTGGCCGCGACCGGCCGCGGCGGAGCCGTCGAGTACCATCGATCTGCTGCGGTGCGACGTGCAGGGACTGGTCCATACCAAACCCCGCACCATCGTCGACCTGCTGCCCCGGCCGGTGCCCGGCCGTTTCAGCGAGGACGAACTGCGCGAATTCGAGCGCCACGTCAGAAATCTGAGCCTCTTCGATTCCGTGCGCGTGACGGTTCTCGATGAGGTGCTTGTCGTGACAGTGGTGGAGAAGTTCACTTTAGCTCCGATCGTGAACTTCTCCACGGGGAAAACCGGTCAGGACGTGGATGTCACGGCGGGGGCGGGCGAATACAACATCGGCGGCGGGATCAGGGTCATCCCTACCTGGCTCTCGGCAATGTTATTGCGGGTGGATGTGGCGCGGCTGCTGGCGCCGAGCGAGGCGTGGTTGGTGCAAACGGCGATTGCCCAGTATTTCTAAGAAGCGCCCTTTCGGGCGTCACAAAGCGGCGGATTGTGGTCGTCGAAGAACATCTTGATGACGATCCCACAAGAAACGGCTGATCTTAGGCATGGGTGGGCTACGAACCCGCTCAAACCCGTTGGCGGCTCCAGCGGGTTGTTCGGCCGCGCCCCGACTTGAATCTGTCTACTCCTAGCAACCACATGTATACCGTGTCTATCACGAGTGGCGTTTGCGCCACTCCCAAAGTTCTGCGACGGAATATGGGCTGATGATCCAAAGATACTGCGCATGAGGCTTCGCAATCGATAGCGATGGCTGCACAGGGTAGGCCAAGACTTCCACGCTTTGGCCGACGGTCGCTCCGGCTGGATCGTTGGCCACAAGGAAGGTGCCTCCCTCCTCCTCGACAAAGAGCAGTGTCGAATCCCCAGTTTCGCTCATGCCACGCTCAAACCGCCCACGGCGATGCTGTCCGGCTCCAACTTCTACGAGCATGACATCGGGGGCCGTCTCTGCAAGTCGCACAGTGGCCGCGCGGAAGTGTCCGAGTATCTTGCCGCCCCAGCCGACTAAGTACTGGCCCTCGGGCTTGTAGGGCTCGCCGGAAGCCACAACTTGACGACCGGCAAACGCGTGAAATGGAGACTGCTCGTTATAGTCGACCACCCACACCTTTCCGTCTCGGCATTCGATAGCTGCCCCGAGGAAGTGCTTTCCTTGGGCGCTAGGGTTGTAGCGGGAAGCGCGGACGATTCCTTCCAACCGGATGGCCTTCTCTTGGTCGCTCACATGATCACCGGCATCGACAGTCGGCCGAATCATTGAGTGTGCTGACCGGCATAGCATGACCGGGTAGACCGCAAACCGTGGTGCGATTCTTATGTACCTCTCATCACTTGTCAACCTTCTCCACAGCACCACGTCGGCGTGGAGCTTGGAGCGGTAAAGTTCAGTTGAGAGTGGAGAATGAAGAATGAAAAGTTGAAAATAAAAAGTAGAGAGTGAAAAGCTCAACACCCTCCATTCTCAACTCTCAACTGGCAGGCGACAGTTTTACAAACGGCAGGCTGGTGACGGTGGCAAATTGAAATTGACAATAGGGAATTTCAAACATTGATTGTAAGTTGGCAATGGGTGCTGTCAATATCGGTGAGTGAGGCCATGATATGCCACATTTTGGCGTCCTGATTCGGGACCGACTCCGCTTGAAGCCGCCAGCGTCGCGGGTTCGTGCGTGTCAGCTAGCGGGACAGCGCTCACCCGCGGGCGCCGAAAGCGACTGTCAGTTGCAGCGCCATGTTAGCCAGCTCTTGCTCGTCTACATGCAGTGAACTCGACATCCAGATGATACCGAACGATGTCTACCGGAGGGTTTCCCCCCGCGGCTCCGGAGACCTCGTCACGGAGGTTGGTTGAGCCACCGTGAACGAGAATGCCCCGCGGCTCCTTCTTCGTTTCACGCTTCAGCAGCTTCAGGTAGCGGCGAAGCTGCTTGAGGTCAGCCACGTTTGGAGAATGCTGCTTGCACTCGACGATCACCGGTCGTTCATCGCGGTCGAGTAGGAGGACATCCGAACGTGTCCCGTCGCCGAAGACCCGCTCCCGGATCTTCTCACTCGGATGGAGAACCAGCCCATCCTCGAGGCGATGAGGATATGCAGCAATGAAGTCGGAGAGTGCCCGTTCATAAGGGAAGCGCGAAAGCAGGCCTATCCAGTTTGACCGGTCATTCATGACACGGCAAAGCTCCTTGAGCGATACCGAACGTATCTCTCCAATCGTTGAGCGAAGCTCTCCCGGCGTGAATCGGCGGTGCTCAGGGAGGAGAACGACCTGGTCCTGCCCATCTGGACCCACCGTCATGTCCCAACGCACCAAGACTCGCCGTCCCATCTCGCCATCAGGGTCTTGCTTGGTCGGCGGCACGAGGGGTTCCCACTGCTCGTCATCGATCCGCGTGTCCGTGACCTGACCGATTCGTCCTACCCGGTTGCCGCGCAGTGCAACTACCACATGGTCGCCGACCTTGATTCGCTGCAACGCGCTACGTGCGCGAGACCAGCCAGAACTGTCCGTCTGGCCCTCCAGCTTGTAGCCCCAGCCCGCGTACCAGCCTACCGCAACGCACTGGTGGCGGTACCAACGGTGCCACATGCCCGGGTACCGGTGTTCCAGGCAATTCACCTTCCAGAGTGTCATGGGCTCCTCATGGTTGGCTAACTATTGAATAAACTGATAGGTCCATCCCTGCCAAGCGGCCTTGGCATTTTGGGAAATCCTATGTACTTCTTGTGCGCGTAGCAAGAGAATTTTTGGCTGGGATGCGGACTCCCCGTTGCCTCTGTTCAAGACACGGATATAGGGGGATGCCGAACTAGGTCTTCTTGACGAAGGGCAGTGCCTGCACCATGGCGTCGTGGCGCTGGCCGTCGAGCTCGACGGTGAGGGGCGTGCCCGGTTGGGCGAAGTCCCGCAAGGGAAAGCCGAGGGCGATGGGGTGGCCGAGGGATGAGGAGAAGGCGGCGCTCGATACCCAGCCGACTTCGCGGTCGCCGCTAAAGAGCTTGGCGCCGCGGGCTAGCGCGATGAAGGCCTCCGCCGCTCATCTTGTTGCCCGCAATCCGGAAAAATCGTCGGGAGGATCAAAGAGGAACATGAGATGTGAGTAGAGGAAGGCTGTGCCTCTCGATCTGGCGGGGACAGGATTCTGGGGCAGCGGTTGACGCGTTGCATCAACCGCGTGTTTTCGATGGTCGGCTAGCGCGTTTGGGTGGACGCGATTCTTTCGAGATGAGGGGAAATCGTTCCGGATGCCTGATAGATTCCACGTCCAAGTCGATATCGAGATCGGGCCAATAAAGATGATGAGGGTGCGGCTGCTCGACATTCAGGATGGCTGATACTGGTGCTTCCTTGAACCAGGGAAACTCTTTGAACGGAACGAAGAGTTCCTCCTGGGCGACGAGCAACCAGAACCCATGCCGGGAGATGTTCGTAACCTCAGCGCCCGAAGTGGGTGTGCCAAGCGTTGCGGATTTCATCGTCGTGTTCCTCGATCAGCGTTCTCGCCGCCCGGATTTGCCGGTCGGTCAGGCCAGAATTATGGGCCAATTCGATCGTCGGTTCCAGCCAAAACTTTGCTTCTCCGCGTTCGCAATAGACATGCACGTGCATGCGCGTTTCTTCACGTGAGAAAAAATAGAAGCGGAATCCGCCGGCTCTAAAAATTGTCGGGCTCACGCCATATCCTCAGTTGTCCATGATGACAACACCTCGTTCGGCCAGGTTGTTCTCTAAACGTAACGGGCCTCAGGTCTTTTTATAGAAGGGCAGGGCTGTCACTGTTGCGTCGTGGCGTTGGCCGTCGATCTCGACGGCGAGGGCCGTGCCCGGTTTGGCGAAGTCCCGCAAGGGAAAACCGAGGGCGATGGGATGGCCGAGGGACGGGGAGAGGGCGGCGCTCGACACCCAACCCACCTCACGGTCGCCGCTAAAGAGCTTGACACCGCGAGGCGGCACCGTCTGGCCGGCCAGCGTCAAGCCGACCAAGTGCCGGCGGACATTGCCGTAGGTGTCCATTCTCGCTACGACTTCCTGGCCCGGATAGCAGCCCTTGCTGAGGCTGAAGGCGATGCCTTCCAGATTGGCTTCCGGTGGGACGATCTCTTCCGTCAGCTCCGTGCCGAGCCGCGGCAAGCCCACTTCGAGCCGTAAGGTTTCGCGCGCGGCGGTGCCGACGGGTGTCACGTGGAAAGCCTGCCCTTTCTCCAGCAAGCGACTCCAGACCTCCGCAAGACCGTCGGCCGGGACAAAGACGGCGAGGTCCGGTTCCCCGGTTTCTTCCGTTCGAGCGATCAAAGCCTGGCGGCCTCCGATCTCGCAGGTGAGAAAGGTCATGGGCTTCAGGGGGGCAGTATCCACGCCGAATGAAGCGGCAACGAGTTTCGCCCCTTTGGGTCCGCTGACGAGGAGTTGTCCCCAGGAGTCGGCGCAGTGTTCCATCTTGGCTTTCGTGCCGTAGAGCAGGAATTTACGAAGGGCGGCGAAAGTTGCGTCACCGACTTCGCCCACGTCCTCCAGCATCAGCGAATCCGCCAGCGCGAGGACGCGGACGTAGGAGAGCATCTTGCCTTTGTGGTTCAAGAAGGCCGAGTAGAGCCAGCGCCCCGGCGTCAAGGGCAGGATGTCGTTGGCGAGCACGCTCTGGAGCCACTTCACCCGGTCGTCGCCCGTGACGCGGAGCCGCCCGCGATGGGACAGATCCGCAATGCCGACGGTGCGGCGGACCGCGGCCTGTTCGTCGGCGGGATTGCCGTAGTGCAGCGGCATGGTCCAGCCGGCTGCGTCGCCCATGACGGCGCCGAGTTTCACGTGGGCATCGTGGAGTCGGGACTGTTTCATGCGCTCCGCATCACTTCGTCGACCAATTCGCGCGTGCGCGCGGAAAATTCGTTCCGCGAGACGACTTTGGTGGCGCCGAGTTCCTTCGCGCGCCGCCAGGTGTCCACTTCTTCATGGTTGGCGAAGGCGAGGATCGGGAGGGGAGAGGCGGCAGCGCGGGTCTTCAGCCCTTCCAGGGCGCGGAAGGCGTCCAGCCGGTCGTCGTTCATGTTGACAACCAACGCCGCCGCCGAGCCGGCCTTGGCCGTCACATCCTCCTCCGTCCGCGCACGGTCCAGCACATAGTCGCCGCCGCGCAGGGCGTCCTTCAGTTTCGCGTAAAAGAAGATGTCGGTGATGGCGGCGAGGATGGTGTGCGGCACGGGTGCCCGTTCAGTTCATCATGCCGATCAAGCGGCTCAAAGACCGCTTGGCCAGCGCGTAGTTGGGGTTCAAGGTCAGGGCCTTCTTGTAACAGTCCATGGCCCGTTGCCACTCGCCTTTGCGTTCGTAGACGCGTCCCAGGTTCAGGTGCGGAAAGGCGGGGCTCTCGTAGCGCCGCGCCTGCATGGCGCGCTCGAACCAGGGAATGGCCTCGTCGAATTGGCCCTTCTCGATCAGGTAGGCGCCGATGTCGTTGTAGGGGTTGCCGAAGTCCGGGTCCTGCGCGATGGCGCGGTGGCATTCTTCGATGGCTTCGTCCAGCCGGCCCATGAAGGAATAGGTCCAGCCCAGGAAGGTATAGGCTTCGGCCGTCGGGTGGCGGGAGAGGGACTGCTTGTACAGCGTCACCGCTTCTTCCAGCTCGCCCTTCATCTGCCGTTCGTAGGCCTGCTGGAACAGGGTCCAGGCCTCGCGCTTGGCCTCGTCGCTGCCGCTGCCCTGGAGAAGGAAGTCTTGCAAGTCCATAAATAGGCTGCCGAAACAGGTGCGCGCGCGTGTCGCTGCCCGCCCCGCTATTCTCCCTTGAGCTTCTTCTTGATCAGGTCGGCCCCGTAACGGCCCGAGAGCAGCATCGAGCCGAAGGCCGGCCCCATCCGCGGCGTGCCGTGGACGGCCGAGACGGCCAGGCCCACGAGGAAGCAATTGGGGTAGACCTCGCCCGTGTAATCCATGACGTCCTGCTCGGAGCGGGACACCCACATGGCGCCGTTGCCCGGCACCGCCTTGTAGAGGTTGCGCTTGTGGAGCAGGCTCACGACGACCGCGTCGTGCCCCGTGGCGTCCACGACGATGCGGCTTTCCAGCGCAATGGGGTCCACGTGGATGACGTCGTGCCCGGCCATTTCCGCCGTCGTGCTGTTCACGACGACGCCTTCGAGGATGCCGTCGCGGCGCAGGATGAGGTCCACGACGCGGGTCAGGTTCATGACCTTGGCCCCGGCCTTGTAGGCCGCGGCGATGAGTGCCGCCGTGGCATGCGGCGGATCGACGATGTACATGCCGTCACAGTCCTTGATCTGCTTGCAGGGCACCCCGACCTCTTCGAGAATCTCCTGGGCCGGCGCGCAGATCGTGGCCTTGTTCATCAGATAGCCGCCGGACCAGAACCCGCCGCCGAGCGAGAGGGACTGCTCCACGATCAGGGTCTTGAAGCCCATGGCGGCCAGGTCGCGCGCGCAGATGAGGCCCGATGGCCCGGCGCCGACGATGATGACGTCGCTCTCGATGAGCTGATCGAACTCTTTATAGTATTCCCGCGCGATCTGGCGGGTGATGTCGCGTTCCCGCAATGGTGCCGGTACGGGCTTCTTCATGGCGGACTCCGTTTCCCGAGAGGGCGGTCAGCGATACAACTCGGAGCCTGACTGCCGGAATTCCTCGGACTTTTCCTTCATGCCGATCTGGATGGCCTGGTGCGTGTCGATCTGCTTCTTCGCCGCATAGTCCCGCACGTCCTGGGTGATCTTCATGGAACAAAAGTGCGGCCCGCACATGGAGCAGAAGTGCGACACCTTGGCGGCGTTGTCCGGCAGGGTGGCGTCGTGGAAGGCCACGGCCGTTTCCGGATCCAGCGACAGGTGGAACTGATCCTCCCAGCGGAACGGAACTCGAAGCGCGCCTTGGAGAGGGCGTTGTCGCGCACCTGGGCGCCGGGATGGCCCTTGGCCAGGTCCGCGGCGTGGGCGGCGATCTTGTAGGCGATGACGCCGGCCTTCACGTCTTCGCGGTCGGGCAGGCCGAGGTGCTCCTTCGGCGTGACGTAGCA